>ERZ1026878.4-NODE-4-length-224828-cov-36.451415_pt1 | contig 224828 bp, 206 predicted proteins | sample MGYA00380169_ERZ1026878 | MGnify/ENA primary metagenome ERZ1026878 (study PRJEB33269, sample SAMEA4719805) | human gut metagenome | biome: human-associated habitat; feature: organic feature; material: feces | place: Cameroon | collected 2013-10 ...
GTTGTAAACGTCCTCGCAACGGCTTAGTATCGCTACCAACTCGTTTCGGTTAAATTAATATAGTGAAGCGCAAGTTACATATCGCTTTTAGACTGTCGATAAAGTGGCTAAAACGCGCCTAATAAAAATAAATAACCCTTTTTGCCTCCATTGTGTAAAGGGAGGTGGGTGCAACTTGTTGCACTCGGATGGATTGGAAAAATTGCAATGACATCGAGTCCTTGCAATTTTTGGCGCTTTCCGTCTTTTGCTCGGGGGCAGTACCCACGTACAGCACCCACTCACAAAATACGAAATTTATCTCGCTTTCTCGAAGTCTGTCGGCGTATAGAAAAAGCCTTGCATACGCAAGGCTTTTTTGCTATCTTTGTTTAATTTTATGAATTATCGCATAAGTTGTAACGCCGATAACACCGCTGATTACATTAAGAATTATATCATTAATATCAAGTGCACCGGTTGCAAAAATATATTGAAGCAATTCAATTAAAACGGGGATTGCAAATATTAGATACACGTGCTTATACTTGCTTTTGCCCTTAGTGAACAGGCAGATAAAAAATCCCATAGGTATAAACGCCGCAAGATTTAAAACAAACACGTCCTTTCCCTCGCTAAGCATTGTGCTAAAAGAGGGAGAAAGGTTTATACTGCGAAATCCCAAAGGCCTTATGAATTGCCAATATGCGCCGAAAAGCTTGTGAATAATCAAGCCTCTGTCGATAAAAAACAACCAAACAAGAAGTAAATATAATATGAAGATTATTTTTGCTAAGCTTTTCTTAATATTTTTTGTCTTTTTCATAAACACCTATTATTCGTTATGTATCGCTGTAAGTGCGCTTACCTTAATGCTCTTGTTAGCAGGGGAAAGACCTGCAAGCACACCCACTCCGACTGAAAAGGCAATGCCTAAAACCGCAAGCCATAACGGAATTGATGATACGCAAATTTTTGCACCCATACTTGTGTCAATCATACCACTCATTACCTTTTTGGCAACAAGGTTTGCAATAATTGAAATGATATAACTTATGATTATTCCTATCGTTCCGCCGAAAAGCCCGATAATTCCTGCTTCATAAAGGAACATATCCTTGATATCCTTAATGTCACAGCCGAGAACCTTCATAATGCCGATTTCCTTTGTACGCTCAAAAACACTCATAACCATAGTGTTGCTGATGCCGAATGCCGCAACGAACATTGAAACCGCACCGATAGCACCTAAGATGAGCTGAACAACTCGCATTACCTTTTTTTGCTCTTGCAATCCTTCGTCGTCTGTTGAACAACTGTAGCCTTTATCTTGGATTTCCTTTTTTACCGCCGCAACATCCTTTGAGTCATTGCAATAAACGTTAATTGAGGAATATGTTAATTTGTAGTTTCTTATATTGCTTAATCTGATGCTTTCATTGACAATTTGCTTTGCCAAATCAAGGTCAATATAAATTGCCGTTGCTGCCTCAGAGTCGTTGCTTGCCTTTTTTAATGTACCTATAACATTAAACCTTTGCGTGCCGCCGTTTGACGGCTGAGATGATGAACCGGTTGAGCTTTTGTCATTGCCATTTTCTTGAGTGAGAGAATAGTTGCCGCCTTCGGAGTCACTGTTTTGATTTTTTGCGCAGAAGGTAAAGGTGTCCTTCATAAAATCAAACTCACTCTCGCTGATGTTATAGTTTTCATCATATTTGTATTTCGGATTGTTGCCCTGACTGTCCGAAAAAAATTGTATTATTTGATTTCCGAATAAGGCTGCATTCTTTTCCCTGTACTTATCAAAACCGCCTTGGTCGGTTTTATAGCCAAGCATTTCCATTTCTTTAAGCGGAATACCGTATACAGAGCTGTTATATGTATATTTTCCGTGTGAAATGTTGATGTATGAGCTTACTTCAAGAGTTGGTACAACCGTTTTAACATTATTAAGCTTGGAAAAGTAATTTACTGCGCTGTCGTCAAACGGCATTTCCTTTTGTACCTCTCCCGAATCGTTCGTATAATCTCCCATTGGGTAAACGGTAATTTTGTTAAGCGTTGAATCAGACTGATACTGTGAGGTAATCATTTTATCAATGCCTACGCCGATTGAAACCATTATTATAATTGCACAAGTGCCTACAACCACGCCTGCGATTGTGAGCCTTGTTCTCGTTCTTCGATTTCGCAGGTTTTCCCAAGCCATTGCAAAGAGGTCAGATTTTTTCATCGAACTTTACACTGCCTTTCTTGTGCTTTTTCTTTTTAATAACAATTGTGCTTACAATTGCGGCAATTAAGGCAACACCGCCGATAACCGAGCCTAAAATAACTTTTTTTGTATTGCTGTGGTCTTCTTCATCTTTGCCGTTGTCTTCAGGATTTTCACCCGTTTTGTCAAATGGGTCTTCCTCTTTTTGAACTGTTACTTTGAATTCCTGTTCAATAGATTTTTTGTCCATGTTCTCATTTTCATATTCAAAAACAAGAGTGAGTTTGTAATCTCCTGTTTCATCAAATGTAACAGGAAGGGTATAGTTACTTACAAACTGTCCGCCTGCATCAATGTTGCCTATGTAAGCGCTGTTTATCTCTTTGCCTTTTTCGTTGAGAAGCTTGACTGTACCGTTTGAAAGATTTGTTTGACCCATATTTATTATTTGGAATGCACAATCGTTTTCCTCGCTGACATTTATTGTTTTGTCGGCAAGAGCGATTTGCTGAAATTGCACCTTGTCAGGCTGAACAACCGGTATGCTCATTGTTAAATCGTTAGAGCCGCTTTGCTTGCCGCCCTCTATATATTCATACGATACAGAAGCGGTAATAGGATAAACGCCTGATGTCGCTGTGCTTAAGCAATTGAATTTTTTGCTTACCTTTACTGTTGCATTCGGCTTAATTGATTTAATCGAAATTGTATCTGTTCCGTCTGCAACAACAAAACTGTCACCGCCTGCAAGCTTAATAAGAACGTTTTGCGCTTTTATTGATGATGAATTATTTTTGATATTAAAACTTAAAGTGAATTCTTTACCGCCTGAAATTGACTCCTTGCCATAGCTAAAGCTTGAAACAATAAGTTGAGGGGTTAATTCACTTGCTTTTTTTGAGCTTTTCTTTGAATTGACTTTGATGCTGAATGTGAACTCTGCCGTGCCTTGCTGTTTTTCTCCGTTTACGACATATTCGTATGTCACACTTGCCGTGATAGGATACATTCCGCCTGGAATTCCTTTGTTACAAATAAACTGCTTAGAAAAATTTGCACTTGAAGCCTTATTGATTTTTGATTTATAAATTGTGTCAACATCGCTTGCGATTGAAAATGCATCACCGCCTGCAAGCTTGATGTTTACGTTATTGACGTTGTACTGTGCACTCTTGTTTGAAAGCTTGAAATTAAGCTTGAAATTATCGCCTGCAGTTAAATTAGCCTTGCTTACGCCAAAACTTGCTACAAGACTTGGGCTGCTGCCTGCAGTATGAGTTGTGCCTTGTAAAACCTGGACGGTGTATGAAAATTCCGCTGTGCCGCTCGTTGTTTCTCCGTCCTCGGTATACTCATATGTTGCGCTGATTGTGATAGGGTACATACCTGCGCTTGCACCTGCACTTACATAAAAGTTCTTGCTAAACTGTGCGCTTGCACCTTTTGAAAGTGAAGGGGAATAAATGGTATCCACGTCGTTTGCAACGGTAAATGTATCTCCGCCCGATAAGCGCATATTAAGATTTTTAACGTCTAATTTTGAATTTGTATTCTTTATTGTATATTTTAGTTTAAATGTATCTCCTGCATAAATCGCCTTTTTATCAACGGAAAAACCGTCGGAAATAAGGCTTACAGCCGATGCCTGAGAGCTGTCATCTGCCGCAAACGCAATGCTTTGCGGTGCAATAATCATTAATAATGTTAATATGATTGAAGTTAATAACTGAATTTTTTTCATTACTTTTCTCCTTTAACTGTTATATTTTTTTGATGTTATTCTGCCGTCGGAAATATTGACTGTTATGTCAGAATATTTTGCAACGTTTGCATCGTGAGTTACCATAACAAGCGTTTGCTTTTTTGTATAAACAAGTTGCTTTATAAGGTCCATAACCTCAATAGTTGTTTTGCTGTCAAGGTTACCTGTAGGCTCGTCTGCAAACACTACACTTGGGTCTGTTACAAATGCTCTTGCTATGCCGACTCTTTGCTGCTGACCGCCGCTCATTTCCTTTGGCTTGTGCATATATCTGTTGTCAATTCCGACAAGTTTGAGCATTTCCATAGCCTTTGCTTCTCGTTCTTCCTTGCCGACGCCTTTAAACATAAGCGGTAATGCCACATTTTCAAGTGCCGTCATAGTCGGCATAAGGTTATATGACTGAAAAATAAAGCCTGTAAACTTTTGCCTGAATTTTGCCAAATCCGCTTCACTTAAATTATCTATTCTGTATTTGCCGATATAGACCTCGCCGCCGCTCGGTCGCTCAATGCCGGCAAGCATATTTAAAAGCGTCGATTTGCCTGAACCTGATGTGCCCAAAATTGCGCATATCTTGTTTCTTTCTATTTCAAGATTGACCTTGTCAAGTGCGATAACCTCTTCCTCGCCGACTTTGTAATGACGGGAAAGGTCAACTGTTTTAATCAATATATCACTTTCCATAGCGCCCTCCTGTAATTTTATTTTACAAGCAACTGTGCTAAATGAGATATCACAGTTGCTTACGGCTTAAGTATAGCATTAAGAAATAGACTTGTCAACAATTTTTTGCCTATTTTTAAAACTTTATTTTATATTGAAATTAATATAAATAGGTGTATAATAATTATTGTAAATATATGTTTGGAGGATTAATCATGTTAGATAAACGCAAGGTAGTAATCATCGGTGCAGGTCACGTCGGCTCTCACGTTGCAATGGCACTTTGCTTTCAGGGTACTTGCGATGAGATTGCTTTTATTGATATCGACCGTGAAAAGGCAGTTGCAAACTGCTACGATGTTGCAGACGCATGTCTTTTTTTAGGCTCAACAACTAAAATTAAGGTAGGGGACTATGAAGATTGCAGGGATGCCGATATTATTGTCAATTCAATCGGTATGCCTCGTAAGCCGGGACAGACAAGACTTGATATGCTCGACGATTCAATCAGAATGTTAAAGGATGTTGTTGAAAATCTTAAGCCTATTGATTTTAAGGGCATTTTTGTTTCAATTACAAATCCTGCCGACGTTATTGCAAATTATGCAAGAGTTCATCTCGGACTTCCGAGGGAAAGATGCTTTTCAACAGGTACTTCTCTTGATACCGCAAGGCTTAAAAGAACAGTCAGCGAGCTTGCAAATATAGACAGAAAAAGCGTTACAACCTGTGCTATCGGCGAGCACGGCGATTCTTCATTCGTTCCTTTTTCAACCCTTACTCTCGGCGGAAAAAACTATAAAGAACTTCAAGAGGCAAAGCCTGAAAAATATAGTAAGCTTACAGAGGATTTCGTGTTAGAGAGAACCCGTTATATCGGCTATGATATTATCAACGGAAAAGGTTCAACCGAATTTGGAATCGGCGCTGCTTGTGCAGATATTTGCAAAGCAATTTTCCACGATGAAAAGAGAGTTATTCCGGCTTCTGTTTTGCTTGAAGGAGAGTATGGTATTGATGGCGTAGCTTGTGGTGTTCCCTGCGTAATCGGCAGAAACGGAATTGAGGATATTATTGAACTCGAACTTAACGATAAAGAAAAGGAGCAAATGGCGCACACTTGCTCGGTAATTAAGGACTACTGCGAACGTGCAGAGAAAGTAAAATAAGGTTGTGAATAAGCAGCCATAACGTCGAAAGAAATTCCGTGTTTGAATAAATTTCTGTGAAATTTATAATAAACACTTCGTTCCTTTCTCCTTCTCCCCAAAAAGCTTACGCTTTTCGGGGACCCACTATGAAAAAAGGAATTAGAAGCACGTAGGTAAATACATATTTCTAATTCTTTTTATTCCGCACGATTCTGACTACTTCTTCGCAGCCTTACGTCGTTGCAAAATCTGCCGTACAGTAGTGCGTCAGATTTTGGATACTGTGTAATTTATCAATTGAATAAATAAAAAAGCAAGGCGAAAAATCGTCTTGCTTTTTGTTTATGATTATTCTGTTTTATGATTATTTTGTTGTGCTTTGGGCTGTTTGACCTTTAGCACTGTAGTCCTGATAGCGGTTTTCAAGCTTTTTATACTTGCCGCTTTTAAGGTCTTTCATAAGCACCTCATCGCCGTCAAACGAGATATAATATTCGCCGACAGGGGTGAGGGAATATGTTTGCTTGCCGTCTTTTGAAGTTGTATCATTCTTCTTCATAATGTTAGCGGCAACTTTTACATATTGCTTTTTGCCGATTTTAACGCCGTTTTGACTAATCATAAAGTCATATTTTTCTTTTACTTTATCAAGCCCAAGCTCTTTTTTAGTATAGGATGTCTTAATAAAGTTGATTGCGTCGGAGTCTTTAATCTTTGCCTTGTCCGTAGCATTTTCTACAGAAGCTGTTGTGCTTTGCGTAGTATTTTTATCGTCAGCCTTTGAGCAGGCAACAAACATACAAGCAACAGTAACTGCCGCCAGCAATACTGCTAAAAACTTTTTCATTGTAAAAGCCTTTCAATATTAATTATTCAGCGTCCTCGTCGTCTGCTTCTTCAACCTCAAATTCAAGCATTTCGCCGCAATTTGGGCAAGGAACAGTACCGTTAAGTGCTGTTTCGGCGTCTACTGTGAAAGAAGTGTTGCAAAGAGGACATTCAACCTCAAATTCTTCCTCATCGTCGTCGCAGCAATCGTCGCAATCGCACTCGTCGTCATAATCGTCGTATACATATTCCTCAAGGTCTGCTAAATCCTCGTCAACAGCGTCAACCTGGTCTGCAAGCATTTCAACGCCGTCTGTCATATCGTCAATATCCTCAACAAGATTTGAAAGAACGTCAACGATTGCAGAGAAAACCTTTGTTTCCTTCTTGTTGTCGCCGAGGTCAAGACCTTCGATTAAACCTTTAAGATAGCCTAAGCTTTCAGTTGTATCCATAGTGTTATATCCTCTCTAAATAAATTATGCAAAAATTATTTATTTTTTAATTTGCTGTGTTATACGTGACGAGCTTATGCTCTTTCCATATATTCGCAGGTTCTTGTGTCAATTCTAATCATATCGCCTTCGTTAATGAAAAGAGGAACACGAATTTCTGCGCCTGTTTCAACCTTTGCAGGTTTAAGTGTGTTAGTAGCTGTGTTGCCTTTAAGTCCCGGCTCTGTTTCGGTAACTTCAAGAGTAACGAATGTAGGAGGCTCAACACCGAATACCTTGCCCTTGTATGAAAGGATACGGCAAACCTCGTTTTCCTTAACAAACTTGAAATTGTCTGAAAGGTCATCCTGTGAAACAGGAACCATCTCAAATGTATCGTTATCCATAAAGTAGTAAAGACCTTCGTCATTGTATGAATAAGTCATTTCTTTTCTTTCGATGTAAGCGGTAGGGAACTTAGCTGTTGGGTTGTAACTCTTTTCAACAACTGAGCCTGTGATAACGTTCTTTGTCTTTGTTCTTACGAAAGCAGCGCCCTTACCCGGCTTAACGTGCTGGAATTCTATAACCTGAAGCACATTGCCGTCCTCTTCAAATGTAACGCCGTTTCTGAAATCGCCTGCTGAAATCATATTTTTACCTCCGAGTAAAATGTAATTTAAAAATTAATATAGTCTTATTTTATAATATTTCCATCAATAAATCAATACCCATTTTGTAACTATCCTTGCCATAGCCGCAAATTTGTTTAACACATACGTCGGTTATAACGGAAATCTTGCGAAAATCCTCTCTTTTGTGAATATCGGACATATGAACCTCAACAAAAGGAGTAAATTCCTGTACCGCCTCAATAGCATCCCTTATTGCATAAGAATAGTGGGTATATGCGCCTGCATTGATGACTACGCCGTCAAATTCATCTTTACTTTCGTGAATAACATCAATAATGTCACCCTCATGATTTGACTGAAAAAATGATACCTTGGCGCCGTTAGCCTTGCCGTAAAGCTTTAATTCGTCGTTAATCTGCTTCAAGGTTTCGCCGCCGTAAACATTCTTTTTTCTTATCCCGGTCATATTAAGATTAGGGCCGTTTAGTACAAGTATTTTTTTCATAGTTTTCACCGTATTTAATGTAAATAAAAAATAATGGGAGCGATATTACCGCTCCCATATATGTATAATTATTTATACTTTCTTTTACGAGCAGCCTCGCTCTTCTTTTTACGAGCAACAGAAGGCTTTTCATAATGCTCTCTTTTGCGAACTTCCTGGATGATACCATCACGAGAAGTCTGGCGCTTAAAGCGTCTGAGTGCGCTGTCAAGAGACTCATTTTCTTTTACTTTTACTTGGCTCATTTTATTCCCTCCCTCCGACCTCTTCGGGGGTATTTGATACTATTAATTAAATATCTGCACAAGATTATATACAAAAAAATTTACCTTGTCAAGTATTTTATTAATAATTTTATCGATATTTGTAAAATTGTGAATGATTACTAAATTTTAACGCTTTTCTTGGCGGAATTATCACTATAATATTGCTTTTTGTTCTTTGTTGCATAGGCTTTTACATAGTAATAATATCGTGTTTTTTTATAAACTTTCTTGTCGTAATATTTGAAAGTCTTGTTTCCTTTAACGGTCTTAATAAGTTTATACTTGCCGTTTTTTGATGTAGCACGATAAATTTTATAGCCGGATGCTGTATTCACCTTGCTCCAAGAAAGCTTTGCTCTTTTGCCTTTTTTAGAAACTTTGAGCTTAGTCTTTTTAAGTTTAACCTTAATCGGACTTGAAACGGTAGCAGCGGTTGAGCCGATATTGTTGTTTGCACAAACGGCAACTACATATTTACTGCCAAGTTTTAAACCTCTTAAAATATAGTTTGTATTGGTTGTTACAATGTATTTATAATTATTTGTGCCTGCCTTTGCATAACCTATTGTGTAAGATTGTGCATTTTGAGCGCCCGACCAAGACACTTTAAGAGTCGATTTTGTATCGCTATTTACCTTAAGATTTGTTACCTCTCCAAGCTCATATTCTGCACTTGCACTCGGTGAAATCTCGCTTTGATATGTTTCACTTTTCACGTTAATATATCGCTGGATTTTATAATAATATTTTTGGTTGTTTGCAATATTCGTGTCAGTAAAGGTAGCTCCGCTTTCCTGCGGCACGTTTGTAAGCTGTTCGTAATTTCCGCTTTTACTTGTTGAACGGTAAATTGTTACTCCGCTTATATCCTTTCTTTGCGCCCATGTAAGCGTGATTGCATTATTGTTTGCAGCCGCCGATATTTTTGCCGGTTTGGGCGGCTGAACGGTTTTAGTCGCTTCTGTTGAATAATCCTGCCATTTACCGTTTGCAAAAGCTCTTACTCTAAAGCAATATGCAGCCCCTGTTGTAAGGTTTTTAACCGAGTAGTTTAAAGCGGTTATATTATTGCTTGCGGTTATCCATTTGTTTGAATCGCTTGCACGGTATTGAACGCTGTATGCAGTAGCATCCGGTATCTGCTTGAAATAAATTTTAACGGAAGTTGAACTGTCACGTTCTGTCTTTGTAATTTCAGATGTGTATTTTGTAAGCGAGTCAAGTTGATAATATTGCTCTAAAAATGAATATCTGTTAAGTGACATTCCCACACCGCCGGTGCGCCTGAAATTAGAGCCTAAAAGTAAATTGAGGGAATTTGATTTGTTGGAAGTAGGATTTGCGATAAAGTTTTTCCAATAAACAGTGTCAATCCTGCAAACTGACGAGGATATGCCGGAAGTAGCATAATTTGAATGATAAAGCATAATTTTTTCATCATCAATATGCTGAATTAAAACTGTGTGCTTTTTGCTGTCATTATCGTTTGCACAACCTATTTGAAGCACATCGCCGACCGCTGCGTTTGCACAAAGCCATTCTTTTAAAGCTTTAGCGTAGCTTGAATCGGGGAATGTTGCCTGCGATACCGTGAAATAATTTGAAGTGTGGTTAAAACGGTAATTTCCTACTTGCTGTTCATAATAATATGTAACTGAGTAAAGACGTGCACAAACGTCACTTATAAAGCCAAAGCAGTTATATTGAACAGACGAGTTTTGAAAAGGAATATATCCTGCTTGAGTTTGAAGATTATTTAATGCGTCCTCAATGTGAGGGCGGTTGTCTGCATAAGAAATACCTGCCGAAAAAATGCAGGTTATTGATATAATAAATGCCAAAATAAAAGAGCTAATTCTTTTCATTCGACAGCCTCCTTTAAAAATCGACACATATTATACCACAAGTATACGCTGTCGTCAAATTGACAAGCAGGGCATAATTTGTCACGAGCGATACTTAGTTTGTGACAACGAAAAAGACCGCTGAAAAATCAGCGGTCAATAATACATATCTTTTTACGATTAAGCCTTTGCCTCTTCGCCCTTGTCTTCTTTCTTTTCTTTCATGAGAACGAATTTTTCCATAGGGAAGAGTACTACCATCTGAACAAATCCGGCAGCCATTGATGCAAGAAGACGTGCAACCGATTCATTAGTAATTATATTCAAGAACCAGTTTGAACCTTCAATCTTTAATAATGCACCTACGATTGCGCCCTGCATCCATGTTGAGAAAAGGATGAGTGCAAGAAGTAATACAATGTAGATAACAAAGTTGTACCATGGTGCATCAGATTTAAATGTTGTCTTTTTATTCTGATAGAAGCCGTAGATGTTAGCAACGAGGTTTGAAAGAAGGAATGGAAGCACATAACCCCAAGTAACAACGCCGTCAATAACATACTTTGTTGCTTCCTTTGAACCTGTTGTGAACATTGTCGGTGTGAAAATGCCTCTTAAAAATTCAGGAAGCAAAGTGTGAATTTGGTCACATACGAGCGGTAACAATGCGGCAAGTGCAAGCTGAATGATTGTTACAAGACCTGAAACAACAAGAAACTTAACAAGCTGCCACAAGGTTTTCATAAATGAACCCTTTTCCTCAGCTGCATTATCAATGCCGCCAAGGCTGAATTTTTTCTTTTCTTCTGCCATAATTTTACTCCTTTAATATGTAAAAAATTAATAAGTCTTTAACATTATAGCAACAATTTAACATTATTGCAATATGTTTTTTAAGAAAAAAGTAATCCAAGCATTGCCGAACCTGCGATTGCGTGAATAATCGCAATTACTGCCCAAACAATGAGCGCCGCAATGCCCACAACAATTGCAAGAAGAAGTATTACAATAAGAATTAGAATTAACAATACGAGTGGACCTTTTTTGCTCTTTTTAACAGGGTCATTAAATTCTTTCTTTTCAAATACCTCTTTAGGAGCAGGGTTTTCGTCATCATAAAGCGGATAAAGAGGAAGCGTCGACTTGGCGTCGCAGTATCCCGGATTCCAAAGAAGCGGCTCAACAAGACCTCTGACGCTTGTTGCACCCTTAAGGAATTTGCCTATGTTCAAATGAATTGTATTAAGGAATGAATCAATTACGTTTAAAAGGCCACAGGTAATTTTGTATTCTCTTGTTTCGGGACCGTAAGGCGAGTCGCCGCAATAAAGATTTTGAACAAGTTCAAGAAGGAAATCGACAACCTTATTGTCTGCAATATCTGCAATGTCAGCCTTTTTAAGTCCGCTTTCCTTTTTGCAAAGTCGCCAAATCTTTTTGTATGTAAGCTTGTTGAGCAATTTGCCGATAGGCTTAATGAGCCAAGCAAGCTTCTTTACCTTTTCACCGGGAATTGAGAATGCGTCCGTCATTTCGGCAAGTCTGTCAATATCGTTGCCCATTGCCCAAACGATTTCGCCAATCATTCCAAAGAAAAATCCTTTCATATATTCATCAAAAGGCTTTTGGTTTGTGTCAAGACCCGGCACGTCCTTAATAATAATCGTATCAACGTCAATCTTCTTGTTTTTAGGGTCGATTGTAACGTTTCTCATAGTAGGAGGGCAGCCTATCATTGCACCGCAGGCAATATCGTAAAATGTGTTGCCCTTGTCTGTTACAACGTAGCTGATATCGTGAATATGGGTGTGACCGGTAAGCATACATGAAAGACCTGCATCTGCAAAAATTTCTCTCGTAGTTTCGTGATTTCTTTGCATATCGCCCTTACCGATAATGGCATAAAAAGGTGACGGTGCAATCATTGGGTGGTGAGTCATTGCGATAACAAATTGGTCGTTTTTCTTAGCATCCTCAAGCTGCTCCATAATCCATTTCATACAATCGTCGGAGAAGCCGGAACCACTTTCGCCCTCAGGCTTATAATTTGTATCGTCATTAAGTGCAAAAAGACGATAACCCGGTGCAAGCTGAACAACGTAACTCATTGACTCAGGGTGAGTTGAAATAGCTTCGTTAGGGCCGAATTCGTAGTACATATCCCACAAATCGTGCCTGTCTTCTACTGCCGGAACTTCAATTTTTTTGTCGCCGTCATATCCGTCGGCAACACCTCTGTCCCTAAAATCGTGAGTAGCCGTGATAACATAAACTCTTTTGCCTCTTTTTTTAAGGTCTCTGAGCATTTCGATAAATTCCTTATGAGATTCAATCTCACCGTCACGTGTGGTATCGCCTGCAAGAACAACGATATCTGTCGACTTGTCCTCGCAAAGCATATCAAAGCCCGCTTTGATTACGAGGTCGCTGTCTTTAATTACTTTTTGCGACTTTGACTCGGCTTTATCGTAAGCCTTGCCTTCGGTGCCGCCTTTTCTTGAATAATAATGAGTGTCGGTTATAAATTGAATTTTAAGCGGCTCATTATTACTTCCCCATATTTTGTTAGCCATTTTTTACTCCTGCTCTTCTTTAATTTCAAGTACACCGCCTTTTACATTTTTGTCAAATGTAAATTCGAGTGAACCTTTGTTTCTTTCGTTAAAATCAATCTTTTGCCCGTCAAGGTAAGCAACATATTTCACCTTGTCCGAAAGGGTGATTATCATAGTATATTTATCGCAATTGCCGAAATATTTAAATTTAATATTTGCGCTGTTGTCGGTAGTTTTTTGATAATCTGTCCAAACATCAAAGCCTGTGGTGACGGTTTGAGGTTTGAAGTAAGCATTCGCCCAAATACAAATAGGAGCGGAAAGACCGCCGAAATTGTGGAACCAGCCGCCACGTTTTGTTGCAATGCCGAAGCACTCATAAGTGTTATATGTAAAGTCTGTTTCATCTTTCCACATATCCAAAGCAAGCTTGGCAATGTCATAAGCAAAATCGGCTTCGCCGTTATCAAGCATTGTTTTCCAAATAAACCACTGGTGGCTCATCCAAACGTTGCCGTTCCAATAACCGTCATCAAAGTAATAGGAAGCGCTCATATCAACTGCGGATATTCCTGCCGCAGACCACATTTCATTAGGATTTTTAATGTGGTCAAGAAGCTTTTTCTTGCGCTCACCCTCAACTGCACCTGCAACGATAGGATAAACACCGTCCATACCCTTGTTGAAGTTTTCGCCGTCGGCAGTTCTCATAATGCCAGTAACATTTCCGTTTTCGTCATATTCCGTATAGCCGAAATAGCCACTTTCTTCATCCCAAGCAAGGTCGTTGAGTGCCTTTGTTGAATATTCGATATCTTCATCATAAGTCTTGATATCGTCATATCTTCCGAGAGAGTCGGCAACCATTTTCATAATCTTGCCGGCACGGATAATTTGCGCTGTTGAAAGACAAGGACAGGTATATTTCTGCGATTTTCTTTCCATCATTTCAACTTGAGCCGGATAGTCGTCCATTCCGCAGTGGGAATACCAATAATCGTATGTCGTAAGAAGCCCGTTATTGAATTTTGCAACGGTTGACGCATGATTTCTGCCACGTAAAAATTCGTAATAAAGCTTAGCTTTATCATATAAAAATGCAAGGCTTTCCTTATCATTTGTACGCTTTAAAAGTTCAAGATATTCAACAAATTGGGTAGGAACAAGTGAGCCGTGAAGTAAAAAGCAAAAGTCTTTGTTTGTTTCGTCACATAAATACATATCAAGCGCATATTGGCAAAGCTTAGGCGAAAATTCCAAAAGCCCCATTCCGATAAAACCGCTGTCCCATGTGTAAAAGCTGTCCCATCTTTTGCCCGGTGTGTGATGAATAACATTCTCACCGTGGCGATAAACAGGATATACCACGTTTGTTAAAAGTGTTGATTTAAGAATTTCTGTTGAAAGTGTGTATTTTTCGCCTGCTTTGTTAAAGCTTGCAGGCTTTGAACCTTTCTTCGCATTTTGATAAATAGCCTCGTATTCTTCGTTACTCAGCTGTTTCGGTTCGCTCTGAGAAAGCATAACATATTCAACGTGAGAGGTGTTAGGCTCAATAAAAATTGATTTAATGAGCGAATTGTGGAAAAATCCGTCGTCGCTGTGCTTTCTTTGGAAAGAAGCGGAGAAGGTTTCTCTAAGATCGTCATAAGTGTGGTCGCCGTTTGAAAGCCTGTTAATAAGCGCATCTTCAAGACAGCCTGAATCAAGCTTTCTTTCACGTGTGTTTTTATTATTTGTTAAGATGTAAAACGGCTTGTCAACAGTGTCATAAGTAAGCTTTGTGATATGACCGTTTTCAAGTACCTTTGTTTCAATTTGCGGCATATAAGGCTGCGCTTTTGTTTTGCACGTGATATTTTCCTTTTCGCTTTCGTCAACGGCACATAAAAAGTCAAACTCGATTCCTGCCTTGCCGTGGCTTTCAAGTGTAAACTCAGACATATAAGGAATATATGCAATGTTGAGTTCATCGCTGTGTGCAAATACGACTGTTTTTCCGTTCATATCAAATTCTGCGTCGCCGTCTGTAACGGTTTTATATCTGACTGCGATAATAGGATTTTTAATATCGTTGTCATCAAATTTATATGATACTTTGTCGCCGCTTTCAAATCCGAAAGGCTTAAGATTTAAGAAGTGAACGTGATAATTCTCGCATCTGTCGCCAAGTCCCTTGCCAAGGTAAAACTCCTTGTCTGCAAACATACCCTTAAACATTCCGTCCGGATTTTCTTCGTCCCAAGGTCTTGCAACAGCATAAGAATAGTCAACGTAATCATTGGCTGTTTTAAGAATTGCACCGCTCGGCACGCTTACCTCGCAATAGGTTGGGTGAGGAAATTCAAGAGAAGCAAATATATTTAAAATACAGTTTTGCGAAAGAGAGGTGTTATTGAAAATTTCACATCTCATAAGGTATGCATCATCGTCAGCCTTTGAAAATGAAATATCGGCATAAACTTCGTCTTTCCACATAAGCTCGTATCTGTATGAATAAAAAGTGTAATCGTTTTTGCAGTTCCATAAGTGATAATTTGACGGAACTGTAACGTTCGGTACGGGTGTTGAGCTGTTCCAAAGGGTAGGGTGGACGGAAAAATCATACCTTGCGCCCTTGTCGGCAAGCTCATTTATTATTTTTGATATGCCCATATATTTCTTGGAGTACGGACCCCATACAGGCATCTTTATTTTGTTATCTGCCATTGAAAACTCCTTTCTCAATATAGAAATAATCCGCATTTTATTATCAACCATTTAACAAACTTTGTCAATAGAAACAACAAATTTAATGAACTATTCCGATAAATCAGTTGACAAAAAGACATATTCAATGTATTATTTATACGTTATTGATACTTATTATTTATTAAGCGGAGGAGAACTTAATGAACACAGAGATTGATTTGCAAAAAATTATGAAGCTTGTGCTGAAAAAATGGAAACTGGTTGCAATATTTTGCGTAATCGGTGCGCTTTTAATCGGCGTTTATTCAGCTAATTTTGCAACTAAAACATATTCTTCAAGCGTTAAATTTTTTGTTTATGCAGTTGAAACTCAGCAGGAGCTTTCGGACTCTACTCTTGCAAGAAATGCGGCAAGTAACACAAGCAAGATGAACTATGCCATGCAAATGATGGAAACCTATACCGAAATGCTCAATACAAGTGAGTTTGCAAAAAGAGTGGCAAACGACCTTAATAAAAAATACAACTCGAATTACACATATAAGGATATCAGCAAATGTATTTCAATCGAGACAAAAGAGGATACTGCCATTATGACAATGACGGTTACCACTGACGATAAGGCGACTGCTTTCCAAATTGCAAGCCAGCTTGAAATTACTGTTCCTAAGGTTATGAAAAATAAAAACAACGGACTTTTAAATGCTTCTGTTGAAGATGCCGCAATTGAGGCAAGTACACCTAACGGAATGGGAACTGTTAAAAAATCAATTCTCGGCTTTATCGCCGGCGGTTATGAATACGGCCGTTACGACCCGAGATACTAAGGTTAAGGTGTGATAAAATGATTGACAAACTTGTTGAGGTACACAGCCATATTTTGCCGGGGATTGACGATGGTTCGCCTGATGTTGATACCAGTTTAAAAATGATTGGTATGCTTAAAGAACAGGGCGCAAGTGCAATTGTTTTAACTCCGCATTATTATTCCGACTCTATAAGCTATGAGGATTTTGTTAAAAGAAGAGATGACTCGTTTGAACTTTTAAAAGCTTCTCTTCCTCCCGACAGCCCAAAGCTTATACCTGCAGCGGAGGTTTATATTACAAAATATCTTTTGCGCAATTCAAATCTTGACGAAATTAAGATTGGCAATACCGATTATGCACTTATTGAACATCCTTTTTCCTGCGATTTTTCACGAGATATATATGAACGTTTGCTCAATTTGAATTACGATTACGGCATTATACCTATTTTGGCACATATTGAGCGTTATTCCGCTTTTATGGAAAATTTTGACCTTCTTGACGAATATATAGATATGGGCTGTATTGCTCAGGTTAATGTAAGCTCGTTTGTTGACTCGCCGAGGCATTTGAGGAAAAAGCTTTTTAAGCTTCTTCAAACAGGCAGGATTCATCTTATCGGCTCGGATTGCCATAATCTTTCATCTCGCAAGCCTGATTTTGAATCGGGTGTTAAGGAAATAATCAAGAAATGTTCAATAGATACTTTGGAAAAACTTGAAAATAATGCAAGTATTCTTGTGAAATAATTTAGATTTAAGCGAATTTCAGGCTTTTGTTTGGAATTCGCTTATTCTTTATGTAAAATTATTAAAAAGGACTTTATTATTGTATTAATTTATGATATTATATATCTTGGTGATTTAGGTGAAGCTGTCTAAAAATGATGATATTAAATTGAATATTGACAGTCTGACTTCTGAAGGAAGCGGTATCGGTCGCTTTGACGGCTTTGCTGTTTTTGTAAGGGGTGTTGTCCCCGGTGATGAGGTTATAGCTCATATTATTAAATGCTCAAAAAATTACGCAATAGGCATAGTTAAGGATATAATTAAGCCGTCAAAATTCAGAATTGAAAGCGATTGCCCCGTGTCGTCAAAATGCGGCGGCTGTTCATTTAGAAATGTTAGTTATGATGAAGAGCTGAGATATAAAAAAGGCAGAGTTCAAGACGCACTTGAACGTATAGGCAAGCTTGATATTGAGGTTGAGGAAATAATCGGTGCGGATAAATGCTCTCATTATCGCAATAAGGCGCAGTATCCTGTTTCAATTTGCGACGGTGAGCTTTTTGCCGGTTTTTATGCTTATAAGAGCCACAGAATTATTTGCAATGATGATTGCGCATTGCAACCAAAGGAATTTAAAGAAGGGCTTGAAGCTTTTAGAATTTGGGCGGAAAAAGCAAACGTTACCTCTTATGATGAAAATACGGGCAAAGGGCTTTTGCGTCACATTTATTTCAGAAAGGGCTTTGCTACAGGCGAGATAATGGCTTGCGCCGTTATCAACGGTACGTTAATTCCTGAAAGCGACCTTCTTGTTTCTCTTTTAAGGGAAAAGATTCAAGGGCTTAAAAGCGTTGTAATTAATATTAATCGTGAAAAATCAAATGTGATTTTAGGCAAAGAAAGCAAAACCGTTTGGGGTGATGATTATATCAGGGATAAGCTTTTGGGAAAAACGTTTGTTATTTCTCCCAATTCTTTTTATCAGGTTAATCATGACCAGTGCGAAAGGCTTTACTCTAAGGCAATGGAGTATGCAAACCTAAATAAAAACGAAACTTTGCTTGACCTTTATTGCGGTGTCGGCACAATCGGATTGACTATGGCAGGCGGCGTTAAAAAACTTATCGGTGTTGAGATTATTGAACAGGCTATTGAAAATGCAAAGATAAATGCAAAACTTAATAATATCGACAATGCCGAATTTATTTGCGCAGATGCACCTACTGCGGCAAAAAAACTTGAAAAAGAGGGAATAAAAGCTGACGTTATAATTCTTGACCCGCCAAGGAAAGGCTGCGATGCGTCACTTTTTGATACCGTGTGCCAAATGAGCCCCGAAAGAATTGTTTATGTTTCTTGCGACAGTTCAACGCTTGCAAGGGATTTGAAAATTCTTGATGAAAAGGGATATAAAACCAAAAGAGTGTGCGCTGTTGATATGTTCCCACGTACACCGCATGTTGAAGCGGTCGCTCTGATTGAAAAGCTATAAATTATAATATAATGAGGAAAATAATGAATAATAATGTTTTACCGTCAAAACAGCGAAATTCATCAATAGAATTATTGCGAATTATCTCTATGGTAATGATAATGTTTTATCATTTTTCAATTCACGGTCACTTTGATTTTGCAACAGCAAGTGTGAGCGTTTCCCGTTTGTGGCTTAATTTTATTTCAATGGGCGGGAAAATAGGCGTCGATTTATTTGTTCTGATATCAGGATATTATTTAATCAGTGATACCAAATCGTTGAATTTTAAGAAAATATTAAAACTTTGGGGGCAGGTATTTTTTTATTCGGTGGTTATTTATTTTCTTACCTGCGCTTTCAAAATTTCACAATTTAGTTTTACTGACTTAATTAAATGTATTTTTCCGATAACATTCAGTCAATGGTGGTTTGCAAGTACATATTTTGTTCTGTATTTTTTGCATCCTTTTATAAACAAATTTCTGTGTTCTATTTCTAAAAAAGCATATCAAAGCCTATTGTTATTGTTGATTGTATTTTGGTCGGTTATACCTACTTTAACGGCAACCAAATTTGAAAGTAATTCGTTATTGTGGTTTATGTTACTTTACGCAATATCAGGCTATATTAAATTATATGGATTAAATCCAAAAATAAAAAATAATCAATACGTAATAATTTTTGCGGTTGTATCAATACTAACTTACCTTTCCGGTATTGCTATAACTGTTGCAGGTGTAAAATTTAAGTCTGTTGCATCGCATTTTACTTATTTTTATAATCAAGAAAAGATAAATGTTTTAATAATTTGTGTGTCTTTATTTATGATATTTATTAATTTAAAAATGAACTATCATAAATGGATAAACATTATTGCATCTGCTTCGTTTGGCGTTTATCTCATTCATGATGATAATTTTTTAAGAACTTTTATATGGAAAGATTTGTTTAATGTTTCATCTTTTGAAGGTTCTGCTGTTGTTATACCTTATTCAATAGCAGTGATTATAACATTATATGCTGTTTGTACAGCTATTGATTTGATTAGGCAAAAGGTGGTTGAAAAGCCATATTTGATTATCGTGGATAAGCTTTCGCAACCTGTTTGTAATAAGGTAAAGAAAGTAACGGATTGCATTAAAAAAATTGTTTTTTAAGATAAAACTAATTAAAATTAATTTAAAGGTGATATTTATGAAATTAAAAAACGGAATTGTTACAAATTCAATTGACGGCGAAAGCTTTGCCATTGCTACGGGTGAGGCTACTAAGGAGTTTAACGGTCTTATCAAAAACAATCCTACTGCTGCTTTTATTTTTGAACTTCTCAAAACTGAGCAAACGCCGGACAGTATTGTTAAAGCTATGACTGATAAATACGATGTTGATGAAGCTACTGCAAGGGCAGACGTTAATGAACTTTTAAACCTTTTAAAATCAAAAAATATTATTGAGGAATAATTATGAAATACACTTGCATTGAAAGTGAATATCTTGTGGCACTTCTAAAATGCGCACTAAAAAATGAGGATGTGCCGGATGTTCCTGTGGGACTTAATTGGGAAAAGCTTGTTAAACTTTCTAACGAGCAGCAGGTTTATTCTACAATTGCGCCTGTTATCAACAAAATCAATATACCTGTTGAGCAGGCTCAGGAGCTTACTTTTTATACACAAAATGAGCTTGTGCGTATGATTGCGATGAAAAACGAGCTTGAGCAGATTGAAAAGGAGCTTGAAGATAAGCAGATAAAGCATATTTATCTTAAAGGGCTTGAACTCAGAAATTATTATCCGAAAACTTCTATGCGCCAAATGAGCGACTATGATATTTTATATGATGAGTCAAGACGAAGCGATATAATCAAGATTATGAAAAAACGTGGCTTTGAACTTGTCAATTTCGAGGGATACGGTGATGATTTCGTAAAAAAGCCGTATTATACGTTTGAGTTTCACAGAGCGCTTTTTGGTGAACAGGATGAATTTAATCCTGATTTTAATCCGTGGGATAACGCAATTGAAATTCCAAAATCAAGCAGACTGCGTTTAACAAGAGAGGATAATTATCTTTATACTTTACTTCATCTTTATAAGCATTTTTATTGTAGAGAAAGTTGCGGAATTCGCTTTTATTGTGATATTTATTTGCTGCTTAGAAGTAATGATAAACTTGATTTTGATTATATTAACAAAAAGCTTAAATCTTATGGGGTTTTCGAGTTTAACAATACTGTTGTAAAGTTTGTTAATGCTCTTTTTGACGGCGCTTCGTGCGATGAGGAAGAACAAAAACTTTTAGATACTGTTTTTAAAAACGGTATTTACGGCAAGGCAGATGATAAAATTAAACAACGAATGGAACTTGCCGGCGGTTCTAAATTCAAATATTTATTTAGGCGTATTTTTCCGCCGAAATCGGAAATGGTAAAAAATTACAATATTTTGAAAAAACATATTGTATTGCTTCCTTTTATGTATATTTACAGGCTTGTCTACAAATCAATTAAAAAGTCTGATGTTGCAAAAAAAGAAATAAAAGAATTGAAAAAATATTAAGTAATATTCGGAGGATTAAAACTCTTGTCAGTTAGTAAGGACCATATTAGAAATTTTTCAATAATCGCCCATATCGATCATGGTAAATCAACTCTGGCAGACAGGCTTTTGGAGCTTACAAGCTCTGTCGCCAAGCGTGATATGCAAGAACAGATACTTGACGATATGGATCTTGAACGTGAGCGTGGTATCACTATTAAGGCGCATGCCGTTAAGCTTGATTATACGGCTAAAAACGGTGAGGTTTATGAATTTAATCTTATTGATACACCGGGTCATGTCGATTTTAACTATGAGGTTTCACGTTCTCTTGCGGCTTGTGAGGGTGCAATCTTAATAGTTGACGCATCTCAGGGTGTGGAGGCGCAGACTCTTGCAAACACTTATCTTGCACTTGATCACGACCTTGATATTTTGCCTGTGATTAATAAAATCGACCTTCCTGCCGCAGACCCTGACAGGGTGGCTCATGAGGTTGAGGATGTTATCGGTATTCCTTGTATGGACGCACCGAGAGTCAGCGCAAAAACAGGTCAAAATGTTGAAGAAGTGCTTGAATATATAGTTAATGAAATTAAGCCGCCGCAGGGTGATGACAATAAACCGCTTAAAGCGCTTATTTTCGACTCTGTTTATGATTCTTATCGTGGTGTTATTGTTTATGTTAGAATTATGGACGGTAAGATTAAAGCGGGCGACACTATGCGTATGATGGCAACGGGTGCTGAATTTACCGTTGTTGAGGTTGGCTATATGCGTGCAACTTCGCTTGAAAAGGCAGACGAGCTTTGCGCAGGCGAGGTTGGATATATTACCGCTTCTATTAAAACAGTAGGAGATGCAAGAGTCGGCGATACAGTTACCCTTGCAACCAATCCTGCACCTGAGGCACTTCCGGGATATCGTAAGGTTAATCCTATGGTATTCTGCGGCGTTTATCCTGCCGACGGTGCTGATTATGAAAATTTGCGTGATGCACTTGAAAAATTGCAATTAAACGATGCTTCTCTTTCCTATGAGCCTGAAACGTCGGGCGCTCTCGGTTTTGGCTTTAGATGCGGCTTTTTAGGTCTTTTGCATCTTGAGATTATTCAGGAAAGGCTTGAAAGGGAATATAATCTTGACCTTATCACCACTGTTCCGAGCGTTGTATATAAAATTCATATGACTGACGGTACTATGGTTGAGATTGACAATCCTACCAATTATCCCGATCCTGCTTATATTGATTACTGCGAAGAGCCATTTGCAAACGCATATATTTATGTTCCGAGTGATTATGTAGGCACGGTTATGGATATGTGCCAGGACAGACGTGGCATTTTTAAAGATATGAAATATATCACAACAGACCGTGTTGATATTCATTATGAAATGCCGCTTAATGAAATTATTTATGATTTCTTTGATGACCTTAAGTCGAGAACGAGGGGTTATGCTTCGTTTGACTATGAACTTACCGATTACAGAAAGAGTGATTTGTGCAAGGTTGACGTTCTTTTGAACGGCGATATTATTGATGCACTTTCGTTTATTATCCATAGGGAAAAGGCATATGCACGTGCACGGCGAATTGCCGAACAGCTTAAAAAGCATATTCCACGCCACTTGTTTGAAATTCCTATTCAGGTTGCAATCGGCGGCAAGGTTATTGCGAGAGAAACTGTAAAAGCACTGCGCAAAGATGTACTTGCCAAGTGCTACGGCGGTGACGTTACCCGTAAGAAAAAGCTTCTTGAAAAGCAAAAAGAGGGTAAAAAGCGTATGCGCCAGTTCGGTCAGGTTGAAGTTCCGCAGGAGGCTTTCCTTGCAGTGCTTAAGCTTTCAAGCGATGAGGATAATTAAATAATATTAATTATAGAAAATGGGCTTGAACGTAATGTTCAAGCCCATTTTGCCGACTTATATGCAAAAGTATAAATTAACGCTTACAGTTATTATGTTTTAGCAAATCATACCTGCTTCAATCCAGTTCATTACCGAAGGATATTCCTCTTTGTAATTATCAAGCTGGTCGTGGTTGGTGTCAATAAATGCCTGCATTTCGTCGTAATCTTCAAAGTCAAATGTGAAGTCCTGTTCAAAAGCATAACTTGCGGTAAACATTAAATCAAAAAGGTCATCAGCAGAAAATTCATCAAGCATTTTATCAGCCGTAATTTCCGTTATATAGTCAAGAGCATTTTTAACCGTGAGGTCAAAGTCGTTTTCGTCAACCTCAATTTCAGGGTCTGATTTGCAATAATTTAAGATATCTTCGTCGCCGTATCCGAGAGTTTGAACATAATCAATAACGTCCTCAAATCCGGTTTCATTTACTTCGTCGTAAAGCCTATACATAAATTCGCCTAAAAGATTTTGAATTGCTGTTGCCTTGAAAATTGCGTCAATTTCGTGGCCGTCTTCGTCTGTAATAACAAAACCGCTTTCTTTAAAGGTATCCCATATTAATTGATAAAAGCAAGTGTGTTGCTCATTTTCTCCAAAAATTGCTTCTTGAATATAGCTTTCAATATCCATTTGTATTCTCCTGTGTTTTAATTTGTTTAATATTATATACTATATAATATTTATTTTCAATATTGCAATATATTTTTATATAAGCTATAATTGATATGTATAAATTTTTTGTTTATTTTAGGGGTGCAGCTATGAAAATAAAAATTACAAGCGGTGAAAATTATGCCGTTTTGGGTCTTGACGGCGCAATGCTTAATTCGCTTAATAAGAATAATACGGAATATCTTTGGCAGGGAGACGCTAAATATTGGGCAGGGCAGGCGCCCGTTTGTTTTCCGATTACAGGTGTGCTTCCAAACGGTGAAATGGAGGCTTTCGGCAAAAGATGCACAATGAAACGCCACGGTGTTGCGAGAATTAATACTTTTGAGGTTTTGGAACAGCATAAAAACAGCGTTACTTTTGTTCAAAGAAGCGATGAAAATACTAAGCGTGATTTTCCGTTTGATTATGAACTTAAAATTAAATATACGATTAACGGCGATACCGTTACTAATGAATATATAGTTACAAACACGGGTGAAGATAAGCTTCCGTTTGTTATCGGCGGGCATCCGGCGTTTAATTGTCCGCTTGCAAAAAATGAAAAATTTGAGGATTACAAGGTTGTTTTCGATAAAAATATTACCAAGCCGTGCCTGAGACCTGATCAACATACAGGGCTTGTAAACGTGTTTGAAAAATTTGACGAAATGCACGGCGGTGACACACTTTCTCTTGTTCACGAATTGTTTGAGGAAAAAGATGCACTTATCTTTGAAAATTGCGAAGCTAAAAGCGCTACTCTTATCGGCAAAAGCGGTAAAGGTGTAAAGATAGAATTTCAGGATATGAACAATCTTCTTATTTGGTCTGCTGTCGGTAATGCCCCTTTTGTTGCGCTTGAGCCGTGGACAGGGCTTGCAAGCTGTAATGATGAGGACGGACTTTTTGAACATAAAAGAGGAATGACTGTTCTTGAAAAGGACGAAACCGCTTCTTTCAAGTTTAAAATTACAATGATTTAAAGTATTGTATATAATGTGTTAATATATTAATTATAAAATATTTTTGGTGGTTAAATGAATTACGGATTTATAAAAACGGCTGCAAGCAGCTTAAAACTTAAGGTTGCCGATGTAAGCTTTAATACGTCTATAATTAAAGAAGCAATTGACAGCGCACTTGAAAAAAATGTTAAACTTCTTGTCACTCCGGAGCTTTCTGTTACAGGCTATACATGCGCAGATTTGTTCTTTGCACGTACACTTTTGATTGAAAGCGAGAGGGCAGTGGCTGAACTTGCCGATTATATTAAGGGCAAGGATATAGTTCTTCTTGTCGGCGCACCCGTGCCTTTCTTTAATAAACTTTATAATTGCGCTGTTGTGATTGATAAGGACGGCGTTAAAGGTATTGTGCCCAAAAAGTACCTTGCAAATTATAACGAATTTTACGAAAAAAGATGGTTCGCTTCGGGCTTCGATTTTAAAGAGGTGCAAAGCATTTCTTATGCCGGATTTGATACTCAAATAGGCGACATTGTTTTTGATTTGGGCGCCGGCGCAATCCTTGGTGTTGAACTTTGCGAGGATTTGTGGGTGCCTAACCCGCCAAGCAGTTTTCTTGCTTTATGCGGCGCAAATATTATTGCTAATCTTTCGGCAAGCGACGAATACGTTTCAAAAGCGCAGTATCGCCGTGAACTTGTGGCTAATCAGTCTGCAAGGTGTGTTTGTGCTTATGTTTATTCGGGCGCTTCTGTTTTTGAAAGTACAACCGACCTTGTTTTTTCAGGCGCAACTCTTGTGTGTGAAAACGGAACGGTTTTGAGCGAGGGCGAACGCTTTAAGCGTGAAAACGTGCTTACCGTTGCCGATGTTGACGTTGAAAGGCTTTTAAGTCAAAGACGTTCAAATATGTCGTTTGAAAACAGCAATGATAAAACAGAATGCGTTAAATTAAATCTTGAAAATAAAAATAATGACCTTGAAAACAGGTTTGTTGACTCAATGCCTTTTGTTCCGAGTGATAATGAAAAAAGAGCGCAAAGATGCAAGGAAATTTTTGCCATTCAGGCAAGCGGACTTGCCAAGAGGATTGAACACGTGGGTTCAAACGGCGTTGTTGTCGGCATTTCCGGCGGTCTTGATTCAACTCTTGCACTTCTTGTAAGCGTCTCTGCAATGAAACTTCTCGGCAAGAATAACAGCGATATTTTGGGCGTTACAATGCCGGGGTTCGGCACAACGGACAGGACTTATCAAAATGCAATCGACCTTATGAAATCTCTCGGAGTTACGATTAAGGAAATCAGTATTAAGGATGCGTGCGTTTTGCATATGAAGGATATTGAGCATGACAGCTTAGTTAAGGATATCACTTATGAAAATACGCAGGCGAGGGAAAGAACGCAAATTCTTTTTGACCTTGCAAATAAGCACGGCAAGCTTCTTGTCGGTACGGGTGATTTGAGCGAGCTTGCAATGGGATGGTGCACATATAACGGGGACCATATGAGCATGTACGGCGTTAATGCAAGCGTTCCTAAAACTCTTGTTAAATATCTTGTTGAATATGTTGCAAACGTAAGCGATAAAAAAACGGCGGATATTCTTTATGATGTGCTTGATACTCCCGTGTCGCCTGAGCTTTTGCCGCCTGACGAAAACGGCAACATTGCTCAAAAAACGGAGGATAATATCGGCCCTTATGAGCTTCACGATTTCTTTTTGTATAATTTTGTTCGCTTCGGCTTTGAAAAAAATAAAATTAAAAGGCTTGCTCTTAAAGCTTTTGACGGTAAATATGATGAAAGAACAATTTCAAAATGGCTGACTGTGTTTACAAAAAGATTTTTTATCAGTCAGTTTAAGCGTTCCTGTATTCCCGATTCTCCAAAGGTCGGCTCTGTTTCACTCAGTCCGAGAGGGGATTGGAGAATGCCGAGTGACGCATCGTTTAATGCATTTATATAATTAATATTTAGGAGTGTTATTTATGAAAAAAATTATTGCGGCTTTATTAGCTGTTGTTATGATTATGACGGTTGCATTTGCTTTTGCATCCTGTTCTTCAAAAAAATATACCGATAAAGAGGTTACCATTCCTGTTACTGATGAAAACGGTGAAACCGTTACAGATGAGCAGGGCAAGGTTGTGACTGAGGTGTCAACCGAGTCAGGGAAAGACGGTAATGCTTCTTCAACTGTTTCTGCTTCAAAGACCAACGCTTCGCAAAAAGCTTCTTCAACAAAGAAAAATGAAACCGCTAAGGCAAATAAAGAGGACAAGACCACAAAAAAAGCTTCATCGACTAAGAAAGCAGAAGCAACCAAAAAGAATGAAACCACAACAGATAAAAAAGAAACAACTACTAAGGAAACTACTACCGAAAAGCCTGAAAAGCGTGAAGTTATTGTAAGAGTTCAATTGCCTAATTCAAGCGATTTAAAGCAAGCTAAGCTTACAATAAAATATAAGACCGAAAAGGATAAGGAATATAAAACGCTTAAAATTGATGACCCGAATGACAAGAAAAATCAGCTTGATTACGAGGTAGTTAAACTTGACGGAAAAACCGTTAAAAAGTACAGTCTCGGTAAAATTAAGGGTGATGTTAAGGTTAAAGTGTCAATTTCAGGAGTTGAGCTGACAGGAAACGCTGCAACAATTAAGTCAAACGAAAACAGTGTTACAATAGCTCCGGCTTCAGGCATTGATATTGCAATAGGTAAAAAGGATTAATTAGTGAAAATTGCAATTTTGTATAACGAATGTGAAATATAAATTGTTGAAATTAAATAATTTTAATGATATAATTAAAACAAGCGTGACGTAATTTTGGCAATATATTATATCTAATTACGTTTGTTTTTAACTTAAGGGAGGAAATTTAATGGCAAGAAAGAAAAAGACCATGGACGGTAACAGTGCCGCTGCGCACGTTAGTTATGCGTTTACAGAGGTCGCTGCTATTTATCCTATTACTCCGTCATCAAATATGGCAGAGGAAACGGACGCTATGGCAGCAAGAGGAGTAAAAAATATCTTTGGGCAAACAGTACGTGTTGCAGAGATGGAATCTGAGGGCGGTGCAGCAGGTGCTGTTCACGGCTCACTTTCAGCAGGTGCGCTTACTACAACATATACGGCATCGCAGGGTCTTCTTTTGATGATTCCGAATATGTATAAAATCGCAGGCGAACTTATTCCGTCTGTTATCCACGTATCGGCTCGTTGCGTATCTACTCACGCACTTAACATTTTCGGCGACCATTCAGACGTTATGGCTTGCCGTCAAACGGGTTATGCAATGCTTTGCTCGGCTAATGTTCAGGAAGTTATGGACCTCGGCGCAGTAGCTCACCTTTCAACACTTAAGAGCAGAGTACCGTTTTTGCATTTCTTTGACGGCTTCCGTACTTCTCACGAAATTCAAAAGATTGAAGTTTGGGATTATGATGAACTCAAATCTATGGTGGATATGGATGATGTTCAGGCATTCCGTGCAAGAGCGCTCAATCCTGAAAGACCTGTTCTTCGTGGCTCTGCCGAAAACAGTGATATATTCTTCCAGCACAGAGAGGCTTGCAATAAGTATTATAATGACGCTGTTGCAACAACCGAGATGTATATGAATATGGTTAATGAAAAGCTCGGTACCGATTATAAGCTTTTTAACTACTATGGTGCAGAGGATGCCGACAGAGTAATTGTTGCTATGGGCTCTGTTTGCGATACTATTAAGGAAACAATTGATTTTCTTAACGCACGTGGCGAAAAGGTTGGTATGATTAAGGTTCATCTTTACAGACCTTTCTCTGTTAAACACCTTGTTGATGTTATTCCTGACAGTGTTAAGACGATTTCTGTTATTGACAGAACTAAGGAACCCGGTTCACTCGGCGAACCTCTTTTCCTTGATGTTGTTGCCGCTCTTAAAAACTCTAAGTTCAGCAATGTTCCTGTTTACGGCGGACGTTACGGTTTAGGCTCAAAGGATACACTTCCTGCTCATATCATTTCTGTTTATAACAATATGAATGCAGAAAAGCCTAAGACAGAGTTTACTCTTTCAATCAACGATGACGTAACAAATCTTTCACTTGATGTTACCGAAAGCCCTGACACAACACCTAAGGGTACAACCTCTTGCAAATTCTGGGGTCTCGGCTCTGACGGAACAGTCGGCGCAAATAAGGATTCTATCAAGATTATCGGTGATAATACGGATATGTATGCTCAGGGCTATTTCTTCTATGACTCGAAAAAGTCAGGCGGTATAACCGTATCTCATCTTCGTTTCGGCTCATCTCCGATTACTTCAACATATCTTATCAATAAGGCTAATTTTGTTGCATGTCATAATCCGTCTTATGTAACTAAATATGATATGGTGCAGGATATTGTGCCGGGAGGTACATTCCTTCTCAACTGTATTTGGTCGCCTGAGGAACTTGATAAGCAGCTTCCTGCCAAGATGAAGAGATATATTGCAGAAAATAATATTAATTTCTACACTATCAACGGTATTAAGATTGCCGAGGAAGTAGGGCTTCCGGGCAGAGCTTCAACCATTCTTCAGTCTGCATTCTTCACAATTGCAAATATTATCCCTGTTGATAAGGCAATTGAGCTTATGAAAAAGGCTGTTGTTAAGAAGTTCTCTAAAAAGGGCGAAGCTATTGTAAACGCTAACTGCAACGGTATTGACCGTGGCTCAAAGGAAATTGTTAAGATTGACGTTCCTGAAAGCTGGAAGAATGCGGTTGACGAGGAAAAGGAACTTGTTATTCCTACAAATCGCCCTGAAATGAAAGACTTTGTTAAAAATATTCTTCGTCCTATCGACCATCTCCACGGTGATGATTTACCTGTTTCTAAGTTTGTAGACAGAGCAGACGGTGTATATCCTCAAGGCTCTGCCGCATTTGAAAAGAGAGGTATTGCTATTACTGTTCCTGAATGGGACGGCACAAAATGTGCTCAGTGTAACCTTTGTTCAATGGTTTGCCCTCACGCAGTTATTCGCCCTGTTTGCCTTAATGAGGAAGAGGCGAAGAATGTTCCTGAAGGTACACAGCTTGTTAAACATAAAAAGACTGATTATCAATATGCTATTATTGTTTCTACTCTTGACTGTACAGGTTGTGGCTCTTGTGCAAATGTTTGCCCTACAAAGTCGCTTACAATGAAGCCTATTGCTTCTCAACTTAAATCTCAACCGGTTTATGACGCTCTTTCGCAGATTGATGCTAAGCCGGAGGTGCTTACAAATAATACTATCGGCGTTCAGTACAGAAAGCCTTATCTTGAATTTTCAGGCGCTTGCGCAGGCTGCGGTGAAACACCTTATGCTAAGCTTGCTACCCAGCTTTACGGCGACAGAATGTATATTGCAAATGCAACAGGCTGTTCGTCAATTTGGGGCGGCTCTGCTCCGTCAACACCGTATACTGTTGACAAAAAAGGCCACGGCCCTGCTTGGTCTAACTCACTCTTTGAGGATAATGCCGAATTCGGTTACGGTATGATGCTTGCTCAAAAGCAAATCCGTGAAAGACTTGCCGCTGACGCACAGGTACTTCTTGATACATCTGTTTCAGCAGAGGCTCAGGCTTGGCTTGATACTTATGAAAATGCCGCAACAAATACTGAGGCTGCAGATGCGCTTATTGCCGCTCTTGAAAATGCAGAGCTTGACGGCGAGGCTAATGATGCTAAGGTTGATTTCCTTAAGGATAAGGACTATGCCGCTAAGAAGTATCAATTTATCTTCGGCGGTGACGGCTGGGCTTACGATATCGGTTTCGGCGGTCTTGACCACGTAATCGCTCAAAATCAGGACGTTAATATCGTAGTATTTGATACAGAGGTTTATTCTAATACAGGCGGTCAGGCTTCTAAGGCTACTCCTACAGGTGCGGTTGCTAAGTTTGCTGCTTCCGGTAAGGTAGTTAAGAAGAAAGACCTTGCTCAAATCGCTATGAGCTACGGCTATGTATACGTTGCTCAGGTTGCTATGGGTGCTAATGCCGCTCAATGCCTTAAGGCATTCCAAGAAGCTGCCGCTTATAACGGACCTTCGCTTATCATATGCTATGCTCCTTGTATTAACCACGGTATCAAGATGCCGTTTAATCAGACTGAGCAGAAAAAGGCTGTCGCAGCAGGATATTGGAACTTGTTTAGATTTAATCCTGCACTTGCAGAAGAAGGTAAAAACCCATTCTCGCTTGACAGCAAGGCTCCGACGGCTGATTACGTTGAATTTATTGAGGGTGAAACAAGATATTCTGCTCTTAAACGCTCATTCCCGGGCAAGGCAGAGGAACTCTTTGGTATTGCTGCAGAAAATTCAATTGAAAAATATAATAAGCTTGCTAAGCTTGTTGATTTCTATGCTCCGGATAAAGACTGATAAAAGTTAAAAATATTTAAGGGTAACGGTTAATTTGCCGTTACCCTTATTTTATATTTTAATCGAGCATTATATATGAAAAAACGAGAAAAAGTGAGTAAATGAGAGATTATCACTATATTTATAAAATTATTGTTGACTATTAAACTCTCTTGTGTTATTATATTCAAGCAAAAGAAAAAGGGCCGTTTAGGTCAAATGTTTTAGGAGGATTTGATTATGTCAACATTTTTACCAAAAGCTGACGAAATCACTCGTAACTGGTATGTTATTGACGCTGCCGGCAAGCCTCTCGGACGTGTAGCAAGTGAAGCTGCAGTTCTCCTCAGAGGTAAGCACAAGCCAATCTTCACACCAAACGTAGATTGCGGTGACTTCGTAATTATTATCAACACAGACAAAGCAGTTCTTACAGGTGACAAGCTTAACAAGAAGCTTTATCAGCATCACACAGGTTATATCGGTAACCTTAAGGAAGTTAAGTACGGCACACTTATGGCTGAAAAGAGTGATTTTGCTATGCAGCTTGCTGTTAAGGGTATGATTCCTGACACAACACTCGGCAGAAAGCAGCTCACAAGATGCCATATCTACAAGGGCGCAGACCATAAGCACGAGGCTCAGAAGCCTGTAGCTTATGAATTATAATAGGAGGTATCTGAGTTATGTATGAAACTAATCCATATTTCTACGGAACAGGTAGAAGAAAAGAATCAGTAGCACGTGTACGCTTATACGCAGGTACCGGCAAAATCACAATCAACGACAGAGATATTGACGATTACTTTGGTCTTGAAACACTTAAGCTTATCGTTCGTCAGCCACTCACTCTTACAGAAACAGGCGAAAAGCTTGACGTTGTATGTAGAGTAAACGGCGGCGGTGTAACAGGTCAGGCAGGCGCAATCCGTCACGGTATTGCAAGAGCTCTTCTTCAGTATGACGAGTCACTTCGTCCTGCTCTTAAGAAGGCAGGCTTCCTCACTCGTGACCCAAGAATGAAGGAAAGAAAGAAACCTGGTCTCAAAAAAGCACGTCGTGCACCACAGTTCTCAAAGAGATAATTATTTATCTTTTTACGACTTCTCAAAGCCTTTATTTACAAGGCTTTCGGTGCTTTCAGTTGTATTTAAAAGTTGTAAATTTGATACAGTATGTAACAAGTATGCAACATATATGCAACAAAATTCACTAATAAAGGATGCTTTCAATTTGAAGGCATCCTTTTTCTTTTATATCAAATTAATTGCGTCAAGCAGTTCTTTAATATCAATATGAGTATATACTTTTTCGGTTAGTGACATTTTACCTTTGTGCCCTACTATCTTTTTAATTATTGTTTCATTGACATTTGCACTTGTAAGCATTGAAATGCAAGTGTGCCTGCAACAATGCGGAGTATGATTAATTCCAATGTTATTTAAAAGTGGCATATAATAACTGTCATAATAATTTTCATAACTGAATTTTTTACCATTTATATGTAACAAATACTCGCAATTGTTGTTATAATACCAATCTTTGAAAAATGGCAAAACTTTATCTGCAATAGGAACTCTTCGTATACCGCTTTCGGTTTTGCTTTGAACAACATCGAAATATTGCTCATCAAGATTTATGTTTTCCTTTTTCAAATTCAAAAGTTCTGATACTCGTACACCTGTGTAAATCAGCATTAAAATTGTTTGATAATATTTATCTTCGGATAAACTCCAAACAGTTTGTATTTCTTCAGCAGTAAATTTATTTCGTTCAAGTTTGTTTGGATTTCTGTCTTTATATTGAATTATGTCGACATATTGAGCGTAATCCTTTTGGCAAATGTCATTTTTCATAGCATATTCATAAAGTTGCCCAAACAGCACTTTGAGTTTTCGGAGCGTTGGATAATTTTTACCACAATTGTCAATAACGCCCTGCAAATTTGAAAGTCGCAAATCTTTAAATGGTGTTTCATATAAGTTTTTACAGCATTTATATGAAGCTTTGTACGCATTAACATTTGAATTTGAAATAGTTTTGAACTTTTGTTTTGACCATTTTTCATATACTTCTTCAAATGTAATTTTAGCCTTTGTTAAATCAAAAGGATTTTTATTATAATCTGCAAGCATTTGAAGTCCTTCTCTTTTAGTTCTTGCATAGCCAATTATTGCAAATTCCTGCTTTACCTTTTGGCTTTTCTCATCTATGTGAAACCCAACGGTTTTTCTGACTATGTACGGTCGTCTGCGTTTTCCTGATAATTTTGTAACACTTCCATAGCTGTTTGGTAACTTCATTTTTCTCCTTTCATTTTTCAGGCTACCCTAAAGTAGCCTGTTTTTTCGTACACCTGTTTATCCGGGCAGTAGTACGAATACTCATTTGAATTCGGCAGCTTTTGAGCATAACCAAAGTCAAGAGTTTGGTTTTGTAAACCCACTCTGATAAACTGAGCATCCTTCTTTATTGCCGCAGCTATCTCACTGATTGGTACATTCCGACCAGTGAAATGAGGCATATTAAAGCTGCTCTTTTCGATTTTTTTTAAGCAATTATACAAATCATTCAATGTAACTTCATTATTCAATGGCATTTTCCTCCTTATATTCTATCGCATTATTGTTCTCAATTCCGCTATTTTTATCATTATTTGCAGAATCTTCGCAATTTTTTATTTTTTGAAGTTTTAGCCATCTTGTGTTGGCATTTCTGCCTGTTGTTAATTCAATATCGGCAACATATTTCAAATTATCCTTGTTAATATTTAATATATTTGAAAGATGTTGAGGTAATATATCCTCATTGATTGCTTTTACAAGTTCTGTTGCTGTTCCTTGCCATTCATTTTTATCAGCCATAAAATCGACTACTTTTTTAACAATAGGAATCAAACAGGCTTCACCAGCTTTTGTTTCTTCTCCTCTATATATCCAATTGTGAGATTTTGAGTCTAATGTTAATGTGAATACATTTTCTCGTTGCGAACGACCACGGATATATAGCTTTCCGACAGAGCTCAAATTATCTCTTTTTAACACGAACATACCTTCACATGCTCCGCTTATACCTCTCGTTCCGGTTATTTCGTCGAATGGGTCATCTGCTTTCATTTTTCTCGTATGGTGTAATATCAGAATACATATATTATTATCGACAGCAAATTTATTTAGCCTTTCAAAATTGTTGTAATCTTGAGCGTAAGTATATTTATATTTGCCACTTACAAGCACTTGATATGTATCTATTACAACCATTTTTAAATTGTCGTATTCATCAATACAATTTTCAATGTTTTTTAATATGTAGCGTATTGCACATTTTTCACTGCTGAAAAGCAGGTTTTTAATATTTGGACCGAATTTTGTTAAACCCGAACAGCGCTCATAAAATGATTGACCGTCTTCATTGTCTTCAAGGCCTAAATATAACACTTTGCCGCAATTAACATTTCTTTCGAAAATTTTGCTGTTTGTAGCAACTGCAACAGCTATTTGGGTTGCTAAGATTGTTTTACCGCATTTTGGTGCGCCTGCTAAAACATATGCACCCGGATTGATCAAATCCTCAATGATATAATGTTTCTCTTTAAAACCGTTTCTGAGCATTTCTTCTAAACTTATAATATTAGTCATAAGAATCTCCTATCCGGTAGCGTTATTACCGTCATTGTCGTCATTATTGTACATATAAAACCTAAACGAAAGGCTTCGCCTTCTGTTAAGGCAACAAGAACAATTGAAAACCACAAGTTATGTTACAAAAAGCCAAGTTACAGTGTCACCTTTTTAATATGTGCTTTGTAGTAGTGCTATTGTTTTTCTCCCCTGAACGAGAAACTTCGTTTCTGTTTAGGCATAATGTTATTCAAAACATTAACAATAATGACGGTAATGACGATGATTCATCTACCACTTTTATTAATTTGCAAGTTGGTCCTTGCATTATATATATCGCAAATATTTCGATTTTTTAGAAAAATATTCAACATATCTCCTAAATTCACATAATATCGCAAAAATACTGTTTGATATTTGTGCAAAATAACAACAAAAAAGACCAAGATTCAACATTGAACCTTGGTCGTGATTTGTTTTTACAGATTTTTGGATGTTTTTTAAAGCGCTAAAAAGTCTAAAATCACTCGATTAATGATTTGAATTCAAATAATATTAATAATTTTTCAAATAATGGAACTTTTTCGATATTTTGAATGTCTAATAAGTGAAATCAAGAAATGAATTTGTTGTAATATGCTGATTATGATAGTATAATTATATTAACGATCATAATATGATTAGTAGTTCACTTATTAATTTCTTGATATTTAATTAAATCTTGAAGGTATTTAAAATGTTTTGTGGCAATTGTGGAAAAGAAAATATGAAGGGCGCAAAATACTGCTCTTCTTGTGGCACACTTATCGAAAATGGTATTATTGAAAATAAAGTTGATAATAAGAAACAAATTCAAACCGTATTAAACGATATAGAAATGGCAAAAAGGTATGTAAATAATGCAGAAAGCTATTTTTATGAGAATAACGAAATTTATAAAGATAAGAATGTTTTAGACCGATATGCAAGTTTGATTTCTGTTAATGGAACGTTTAGACAAAAATATAAAGCTGAGCCAACGGAAGAGGTAAAACAGGTTTTAAAAAAATATAACTTTAATTATACTGTTAAGCGTATTACATACTTGCTTATTTTATTAGCTATTTATTTTGCTGTTGTTATAATATCGTTAATATGCACTAAATATATTAATAATATTTCATCCCTATTTACATTATATATAATAGACGGAATTATTCAAATTGTTTTAATTGTATTAGCGTTCAAAAGTAAAAAAATTGTTGACAAAAAAGTACTTGAAATATGTTCAAACATAAATAAACAATATAATGATGCATATTCTAAAGCTTACAAAAAATATTTAAGTGTAATTGAAGAATATAATAATCAATATGGTAATATACCACCTAAATATTTAAGTCTTTATGCACTCAATTATATTGATGAAATGTTAAAAAACAAGAGAGCTGATTCTTTAAAAGAGGCTTTAAATCTTTTTGAAGAATACGATTTCAAACAAAAGATGATTAGAGAAAATAACAAAAGATTTGCGCAACTTCAAAATCAAATTCATTTTCAATCTCAAATGATTTTAAACAATCAGCGTGATGAAATGGTAAGTAGCGGCATAACTAATGCATTGCTTTTTGTTGATTTAATTTCAAGAATTTAAAAATAGTGACTAAAGGAAAAGGTATTTTTAATGAAAATTGATATAGAATTAGTGGAAAAAGTAAAATCGGGTGATAAAGCAGCATTTTCTCAATTATATGAATCGATTTACGCTGATACATATAGGCTTGCTTATTCTTTTACAAAATCAAACGAAGATGCACAAGACGCAGTACAAAATGCATTTGTTATTTTATATAAAAAAATAGAAACTTTAAAAAATACAAATTCATTTAAATCTTGGTTTAATACAATTGTTGTTAACGAGGCACTTCGCATAAATAAAAAGAAAAAATCTTACGCTTTAAATTTCACTGATGTAAACGATGAAAATAGTGATTCTGAATTTGAAAATTCAATCATTGATGAAAATGATAATTTTACACCTGAAAACTATGCCGATAAAAAAGAAATTATTAAAACAGTTGGCAAAATAATGGATGAGCTTAGTGAAGAACAAAAACAATGCCTGCAGCTTTTCTATTATGAAGATATGAAAATAAAAGACATTTCTAAAGCATTAAATGTTCCTGAAGGCACTGTAAAAACAAGGCTCAAAAGAGGCAAAAGTAAATTTGAAGAAATTGCCAAAGAATATGAGAAAAAAGGTTATAAATTCTTTGGATTTTCGGTTCTCCCGATTTTCTTCAGTTCTTCACTTTCAAATATTCAAATTCCGGATATGCCGTATGAAAAACTTGTTGCACCTACACTTATTACTTCCGGTGCATTAGCAGGTAAAGTTACGGCATCTGCCATAACGATAAAAAAGACTGTAGCAGGTATTCTTGCAGCCATTTCTGTTGCAGTTGGTATCGGAGTGGCTGCTCATTACATAAATTATAACAGTGCTGTTTCAATGGTTGAAAATGAAAATTGTATGATTTACAGTGATTTTTATATTGATGAAAGTAAAGATTTGTATGACGGCACAATATATTGTTTAAACAAAGACGGAGAAACCGGCAATCCAACAGACATCAAATGGCAAATAGATGATGTTTGTGCCTTTAAGTACATTTTATATGATAATGAATTATTTTATTTAGATGTACTTGATTTTAATATTTATGAGATCAATATAGAAGATAAGAATCCAAAACCGATAAAAATATCTAAAAACGCATTAACTGACGGAACAGGACATCCACCAGATACTTGGCTTACAAAATTAAGCTTTAATATGTATCAAAAAGGTGGAAAAATAATATATGTTACAAAAGACGATTTCGGAAAAATGGGCGGACCAAGTTGGGGATATGCTTATGATATAGAAAAGAAAGAAACGCAGTTAGCTGTAGCTTTAAACAGCTATGGTGGATTAGATGTCAATCAAGACGGCTTTGTTGTTTGGAATGAAGATAGTGAAAATACATATAGTCTTTATGATGAAAATGGAAAGAAGATAAAATCAAATTATGAAGAAAACGAAAACGCCGTAATATCTGAAGGCGATAATTCTGTATTAGAAGCTGTTTCGTTATATGATTATTCCGGAAATCAAGATGTTGATATTAAATATATTAATAAAATTACCGGAAAAACGGAAACATACAACCAAGGCAAATACTCAGCTTTAGCTTGTGATGGCAGAGGTGGAATATATTATATTGAACCTGTATTTGACGAAGAAACCGATGATATCAGGGGACTTAAATCTTGCTATCAACACAGCGTTACAGAAAACAATCATTTTGTCGCTAACGACTGCAACTATACATATTATTCAGACACAAAAAACAAATGTATTAAAAGAGTAAATAACAGGACTAAAAAAGAATCAAAGTATATAGATAATGTAAAGAGTTATCAAGTAATTTTAGAAAATGATTATCTATATTATTCTGATGACAAAAAGATGGCAATATATTGTGTTAATACAGAGGAAAATGATACAGCACCAATAAAAATTAGTCGCAATAAAATAGCTGCAGCAGAACTTGGCGGAACAGATAATAATTTAATAAATTTTAATCTTTATAAAGGAAATATTCTATATGTTGCCAATAAAGATGGATGGTATTCCGGTTCTGAAGAGTCTTATGTGTACAAATATAATGTTAGTACTAAAAAGACGGAAATTATTTACACTTCAAATTCCATTGAGCGAGTAGGAATAGGCTCCAATTATGCTTTTTATACAAGTATCTATGACGAAGATTTAGAAGATTTTATGTATAAATATTATGATGAAAGCGGAAATGAACTGCAGAATATGGCTAATCCTCAAGGAGATATAACTGTATTTGAAGACAGCAAATACTTAATTTACAGACGGATTGTTGAAGACGATTGTACATACTACATATTCAATAAAGAAACAAACGAAAAAAAGAAGTGCGATGGTATGTATTATCAGCTAAACGCAGTAATCAACGACAAAATTTATGCTATAAAATGTTCATACACCGGATATGACCCAATGGTATATGAAGAAACAGTATTGCTTGATTGGAGTGATTTGGATGACGCATAAAGATGATAGTGTCGATGTAATTATAAAATATTTAATTAAAATATATTTTTCATACAAGATGGAAAATATTGAAATTAAAAAAATTCCTTCATTTGAATTTAATAATACTTTACATTAATAAAAAGCAGAAAATGTGATTTATAAATTTCACATTTTCTGCTTTTTTTACTTTGCGCTAAGTCTTTTTGAAATTTGGATTAATAAGTTCATATCGTCATTTGACAGGTTTGCGGTTTCATTTTTTAACTCTTTTTGTTTTATTATTTCGGTTTCATTTTCGTCAAAAAATTCAGAAGGAGTGATTCCGAAATAATCGCACATATATAGCAATTCCGACAAAGAAGGCAATGCTCTTCCAGAGGATATACTTTGAATATAGCTTTTACTGTGACCTAAATCAAAACTCATTTTGTATTCAGAAACATTTTTTTGAATTCTTAATTGAGTTATTCTTTTTCTAATAAAATCTTCATTCATTGAAATGCCTCCTTTTTTATTCATATTACACTAAAATAATCAGCAAAAGACCGATTGTATTAGTAATTATACTTGTCATATACCGCTAAAAATAGTATACTTAATTTAAGGCTTATAATTTGAAAAATATAATTTTTAATTTTTTTCGAAAAAATGTTAAAATTAATGAACTTTTTTGATTTATGAAGTGTCTAATTGGTGAAAGGATACATAGGAGGTATAAAAAATGTATTGTGAAAAATGCGAAAGTAAAAAACGAAACTACAACAGTAAGTGAAGTGCCGCAAACTTTTAAATCAATCTAAGAAAAAGATGTAGTTCAAAAAGAAATAGAAAAGAATTCAACTGATAATTATAAAAACACAACAGTAACGACAGAAACTGTTACGTCAAATGTTACAGATGTTATTACAAGTAGTCACGAGAGCACATCAGAAGTGAAAACAGTTGTATATAATTTACCTCCTGATTTATCGGTATACGGCACTTGGCAACTTCAAGAAAATGCTACTTTAAAAATCAAATTTGATAAAAGTTATGTTTATACAGTAAATAGTGAAGATACAAAAAGTGTATGGACCGGTACTCACGCTGTCTCAGTGTGTGGCGAAAAAGCCTTAACAAAAACAGGTTTGACCTCACGGCAGGTTATGATGAGATATGGTGTGCCTAAAAACAAATTTAATATTGATAATTTCTATTATATTTGTTTGCCTTACGAATATGTTAGCTTTGACGGTGGTAAAAAAGTAAAAACAGAATCTGATTTTTCGGATAAATTAGTTGAATTGTATTTGTACTTATATAATGATAAAGACGGCAATTTAGTTGCTGATAACTACATTCCACGTGACGATGAAAGTGCACTTATGGACCAAATCGTTCAAATAAAGGGTGAAGAATTATGAAGACGTCTGAATTTATATAAGTTAAAAAATACAATAAAAAGACAAAACCAAAGATTCTTAATTGTATAGTGTATGCTTTTCTATATAAAACCATTTATAGTGGAGATGAATCTACTCGAGAAGATACTTATAAAAAATATTGAAATAAAGCTATGAAAAAATTAATAAATGTTTATTATAATATTTTGTCTAAAGAATATAAAATCAATTATAAATTAATGATAAAAATAGAAAAAAGATTGGAGGAAAATAAAAAATAATACCTTAGCACAAGTTTTATAATATCAAAAAGAAAGGATGAAAATCATGAAAAAAACGATAAGTATATTAATGGCATTTGTAATTTTACTTACAAGCATAGCTTCATTTAGTATTGTTGCAAATGCAAGTTTTGAGAACAAAAAATATAAAGATTTTGTGTATTGCTATGATGACGACGATGAGGTCCATATTTCCAAATACATAGGTAATGATAAAAATGTAATCGTTCCGCAGCAAATAGAATCTAAAACAGTCAAAATAATCGACGTTGGTGCATTCTCTGACTGCACAGCTGAAAGCATAGTTATTCCTGAAGGTGTGGAAGAAATTCAATACAATGCTTTCTGCGATTGCCCGAATTTAAAAAATATTTCTTTACCTGACAGTCTTAAAACTATTGGCTGGGGAGCATTTATTAGGTGTTCATCACTTGAGAAGCTCGTTATTCCAAATAATGTTATGGGACTTAGCGATGGAGCCATTACATATTGTGATAATTTAAAAGAAATAGTTATAGGTACAGGATGCAAATCGCTTTACTATAATGCAATAACTTACAATCCAAAGCTTGAGAAAGTTGTTTTTCTTAGTCCTACGACCAAAATATATGATGATTTTGTCGGAAGTGAAGGTGATGTAATAGAAACAGTAGATTCTTGGGCAACTATTTACGGTTATAACAAATCATTTGCAAAAGATTATGCCGATAAATATGGCAGAAAATTTGTTGCGTTAGAAAGTACATGTGACGGTGTAAATCATCATTATTACAAAGGCGCTAAAATAAGCGCAACATGTACAGAAGGCGGCATTGACGAATATATATGTACTTGTGGTAGCAGTTATGCTATGCCAACCAATGCACTTGGTCATAAATATTCTGAATATTATCAAAATGTTAAACAACCAACTTGTACTGAAAATGGCACAGTGGCGAGATATTGTGAAAGAGAAAATTGTGAGTCATATATTGATGAAAAAGAAGAAACGAATTCAGCAAAAGGTCATTATTTCTTAGATGATGAAAAATATTGTTTAAGGGAAGGCTGTAATGCTATAAATCCTGATTATGTCGACCCAAATGCAACAACATCACCTGTTATAAAAACCGAACCTACAACACAGCCTTCGACTGCACCATCACCTGCTGACAGTTCAAATAATAAATTTACTACAAATTCAACTGCAACAAATAACAGTGCAAAAAAATTAAAAAAGCCTAAAATTTCTAAGCTTAAGAAAAAGAAAAATACCGTATCAATTTATTGGGATAAAATTAATACGGCAAAAGGATATGAAATATCTTATTCGACAAGCAAGAAATTTAAAAAGAACTCAACGAAAACCATTAAAGTGAAAAGGAATAAGAAGAATGCTACAATAAAAAAAGTTGAAAAAAGGCAAAAAATATTACATTCGTATTCGTGCTTATAAAACACTTAATGGCAAAAAGATTTATTCATCTTATTCAAAAGTAAAAAGTGTAAAATTATAAAAGGAGAATATAAATATGAAAAAGGTTATAAGTGTATTATTGTCGGTTTTAATGGCAACAAGTATTATATCTGGACTTAATTTAACTGCTTTTGCAGCAGGCAATACAAAAAGCACAGCCACGCAAATAGCATTGGGTCAAACCGTAAATGGAAGTATAAAAAATTCCAATGATGAGTATTGGTATAAATTCACAACACCTTCTTCAGGAAGAGTTACAGTCTCGTTAACTTATTCAATAAGTGCAGTTGGTTTTTATTGGGGCAGAGACGGAAGCAGTAGTGACTTAAAAAACACTACCTTAAGTAAATCGGATAAACTTGAATATGACGCTGATTCATATTCTGTTGATTGCGTTGGTGATACATTTTATGTTTGTATAGAGCGTCGTTGGGGCGATTATGGAAATTATTCATTGAATGTTTCATTTGCTTCAGCAAATGAAAGTTTTCCTGAAAGCTACAATAATCGAAATGATTCTAAGCTTTATGCTAACACAATAGGCTTTGGTCAACAATATAACGGTCATATTGCATATGATAATGATGTTGATTATTATAAATTTACACTTCCTTGTTCTGCTAAGGTGGATTTATCTATTACCAACTATATTGATGATTGCGAAGCTGTAATGAGTGATGACAATGGAAACAACATAATTGAAAAAAATTGCGGAAAACAAAATAGTAAAGTTAATAAAGATGTAAAAAATTATAGTACTTATTTATCTGCCGGAACATATTATATTAAATTTAGTGAATATTTTTCTGAATATGGTAACTATAGTTTCGCTCTTAATTATACGCCATCTTCCGAATCATTCCCAGAATCGTATTCTAAAAATGATGATACTTTAGCTACGGCAAACAAAATAAGTTTAAACAAAACATATTACGGTCAATTTGCATTCAATGATATTGATTATTATAAATTTAAATTGACAAGTAAAAAAAGCGTTACTGTAACGGTTAATGCTTCCTCAATATTAGAATACAAAATTTTAGATAAAAATGGAAATTATGTAAAATCGTTATACACAAATGGCGGAAAGACCAAAAAAGATATTGTTGATTTGAGTAAAGGCACTTATTATTTTGCTGTGTATAGTGGTGATTATCAAAACTATAAGTTTAAACTTTCTATACCCACAAAGCCTGCAAAAGCAAAGCTTAATAAACTCAAAGCATCAAAAGGCGGAAAAATCAAAGCGACTTGGGCAAAAACAAAAGGTGCAAGCGGTTATCAGTTATCATATTCAAAATCAAAGTCATTTAAAAAAGTAATCGCAACTAAAACTGTAAGTGGCTCAAAGAAAACGTCTTATTCAGGTAAAAATTTCACTAAGGGTAAGAAGTATTATGTTCGTGTTCGTGCATATAAAAAGGTGAATGGCAAGAAAATATATGGCTCTTGGTCAAACGTGAAATCTGTTAAAGCAAAATAACACAACAACATAAATAGGATTTAATATTATGTGGGTTGTTATGTCATTTTTGCTCCATTGATTAAATTTTTGTTTTATAGGATGATAAAAACATTCGATTTTGATGTCAAAAAATGAAAGGAGAAAATAAAACATGTAAATTATTAATGAATACAATGAATTTTGATCGATTTTAAATTATTAAAGGAGAATAATTATGAGTTTGGCAAAGAAAGTACTTTCTGTTGGTATTGCATCTATTATGGCAATGTCAGCTATGGCAGTTGGCACTACGGCACTTGCAGATCCAATTAACACTATCCAAACGGCAGACACAATTTCACTTAATGACAGTAAAACAGTAACACTTAAATATGGTGATATCGGAAATTTTGACACTATTTCAGAAGATACGGTTTACTATAAGTTTACCGCTCCTTCAACGGATTATTACGAATTCACCTTAACAGGTTACAGATTAAGAGCAGACAATAACGTTCCAAGTGCATATATTGATGTTTCAGACGAATTTGGAATTCAGCCTCCGTCTAATGGTGGTTCTTACAACCAATATTTTAATGATGTTAAGATGATTTCGTATTTGGAACAAGGTAAAACATATATTATTGATATCTTCTATTCACCATTCGGTTCACAAGAATATAACGATAATTTTTATTGTGAAACACCTCTTACTCTTACAGCATCAAAACATACGCATGATTTTGCAAAGGTTCTTAATGTTGATGATACAGAATACACTTGTAAACGTTGTAACTATTCGTATTTAGAGTCGCATCCAACCGATCACACTCCAACACCATCTGTAACTGAGCCTTCTACAACACCTACACAGCCTACACCGGCTCCTACAAGCACTTTTACTACAACAACGGCACGTAAAGTGTCAAAGCCCAAAAATACTAAAATCAAAAAGGTAAAGGCTGCTAAGAAAGCATTAGCAGTTACTTGGAAGAAAGTATCCGGCGTAAAAGGTTATCAAGTACAGGTTGCAACAGACAAAAAGTTCAAAAAGAACAAGAAAACTGTTACAATCAAGAAGCAAAAAACTACTAAGACAACCGTAAAGAAGCTTAAAGCTAAGAAAAAGTATTACGTAAGAGTAAGAACTTACAAAACTGTAAACGGCAAAAAGGTTTATTCTTCTTGGTCCAGCGTAAAGAACACTAAGACTAAATAGGTAATATGTAGAATAAGCAGCAGGTAATCCTGCTGCTTGTTTGCTTTTACATTGCGTTGACACTCCTATATATCTGCGTTATAATTAAGATGAACAAGGGAGGAAGTCAACTATGACTGACAATAGATTTAAGAAAGTAATATCAACCATTATGGCTGTTACGATAGCTTTTACCGGCTTGACTTTGGGCGCTCCAAGTTATGCAGCAAATAGGAAGCCAAGCTCAACAAGTGTTACAAGCGTAAAGGCAATAAATAACGGTTTTACAGTTAAGTGGAAAAAGAAGTCTTGCACAGGCTATCAAATCCAGTATTCGACAAACAAAAAGTTTGCTAAAAAAGGTACTAAGGTTTTGAAAGTGAATAAGGCAAAGACAACTTCTAAGACTGTAAAGAAGCTCAAAGCTAAGAAAAAGTATTATGTAAGAGTAAGAGCATATAAGACTGTTAAGAAAAAGAATTATTACTCAAAGTGGACCAAGACTTATAAAGTAACTACAAAAAAGGCTAAGAGTTCATCGAGCAGTAGTTCTTCAACTACTCCTACTATTAAATCTATTTCTTATCTTGATAAGGGATACGGCTTTAAACTTACTTGGAACAAAGTTTCTAAAGCTTATGGTTATGAGATTCAGTATAGTACAAATAAAAAATTCTCTGATGTTTATGATGATGAGGGTTATGTATTTGACAATATGCATAAGGACGTAAGTAAGAACAGTACCTCTGTAAATTTCAAAGTCAGTGATAAAGATCCTGCTGCTGATAACATTTGGTATGTAAGAATCAGAGCAGAAAAGTCCGGCGGAAAGTATTCCGGCTGGTCTAAGACCGTTTCAATCTTTACTCCTGAAAGAAAAGATTATCTCAGACTTATGGATAAGGCTTATGGTGAAATGGGTATTACTGCACAAATGAATGATATTCAAAAACTTGCAGCTATTCAAAATTGGATTAGTAATCATTGGATATATTCACAATATAAACATTATGATGATGCTTTTGATACTTATCAATTAGCAAAGTATGGAAATGGTGCTTGTGGTCAATTTGCACGTAATTTCAATTATTTTGCAAATAAAGCTGGTATTCAAAGTTATTCGGTAAGCGGCTATTATGCTAACAACCCTGTTGATGGTCATATTATGAATTTGATTTGTATTGAAGGTAAATGGTATGGCTATGATTGTGAAACAGGAAATAATGGAAATGGCGGCTTAGAAGGATTCTACCAGTTGGATCGTGAACTTAATGCAAGTTTGAAACTTGACGATAAAAGTAATCAACTTTACGAGTCTAAACAACCTCATGGAACTAAAGAAGATTACACAAGCGTAAATGATCGACTTCGTGAAATATGCCCGAAGTGTAAAGTTTCACATTTTAAATAAAATAATATTAATTTAAGAACTATCAATGTAAAAGTTGATAGTTCTTTTTTTATACCTTTTTAGCAATATACAAAAAAGATGCCGTTCTATTTCTTTTCACTTGGAGGATAGATAAAAGGCTACGCTCACATTTAGAATATAGAAGTGACTATATTTTGAAAGCCAAAGAAACTGTGTGAGGAGTCAAGGTCAGTGACACTTTGGCAATATTAAAGTAGATTTATTAAATATATAAAAAATTTAAAGGTGGTGAATTGTAATGACTAATAAAAATTACAAAGCGTTAAATTGGTCAGGATTTATGTAGCTAACCTTTTGTGGGTTGGCTGAATATAAATAATGATTAAATGAAATAATTAAAATTCTCATTGTGGTTTTAATTATCTGTTTTGAATAATGGTTTTAATAATATTATTAAAATACTCTTAAGAAAGGAGAAAAATCGAATATATGAAAAGATTTAATTCATATAAAGTTAAAGGTCTTGGTAAACGTGTACTTTCTGTTTTACTTGCCGTTTTAATGGTGTTTAGTTGTTTTGCAACAAGTCTTACTGCTCTTGCTGTTAACTTAAATCGTATTTAAGTATATCTGATTTTTAAAATTGCATTTTTTAACATAATGCTCGATTATTTCTGATATGAAACTGCTGTTAATGCTGTCGCAAACTATGTAAATATCATTTTTATTTTCTCTTATTTCATCAATGATTTTTGCTAATGTCTTAAGATTAATTATGACTAAGTTATATGTATTTGCAGGGATTTTTTTCGATATTTCTTTTTCCGATTCAATTGGATTTTCGTAGTATTTCTCGATATGCTCACGAAAGCCGTCAACTGCAGGCACAAGATAGGCGTAACCCATCTTTTCGCTTACCGTCGGCAAAATCGTAGATTTTTCATACGAGCTGTAGACGGCTGTATTTGTGTTGGCTCGCCTGAACTCGCCTTCTCTATACAGCCACTTCCTGCCGTTTTTCACTTCAAGAAGCTCAATAACCGTGCTAATATTTTCAGCAATGAAAATCCTGTCAAGCCTGTTTGCCGTTTCATCCTTGTAGTATTCCTTATTGAGTAAATACATAATTCGTTTCTTTGAGCGTATCTCTTTTTTGAGATGAATTGCAATAGGGTGCAGAAAGCTGTAAACTAAAAAGTTAGTCCGTTCACACTGCAAAAAGGCTGCAAATCTTGAGCCTTTGTATTGCAGCAGGTTGTTGGTTGTTTCATTTTCCAACATTATATTCAATGCCAAAGAATTGATGCAATTATTGCCGTTAACAAATGAAAGAACAGCCACGGCTCTGCTTCGTGCAAGGCTCGGACTTTGTCGGAGTGCACTCCAATAGGTCGTGATTTCAACACAAAGCTTGCGTGCAATTTTCAACCCTTTTGAAGTAATTGTAATAGAGTCTTTTTTGTTATTTCTTTTGTCGCAATCGACTGCAACGCATTTTATTATGTTGTTTGCTCTCAGGAATCTGATAGCCTTATCCAATTTCCATTTTTTATCAAAAAGCTTGTCAACAAAAAGCAAATCGGTGTTTTTTGGTAAATATCTGTAACGGCAAATCAATGATAATAAATTATGCTTATGTTTGTCTTTTCTTATTTCTTTAATTAAATCTAAATTATTCATTTGTTTTCTCCTTTATTAAGTCTATCTTACCTGACGCATTTTGCGTAGGAAAATAGTATGTTTTGTTAGTGTTTTCAACGGTTTTGCACTCGTCCAAACTGATTCCCCCGGTTTGGAGTGCCTTTGGAATTACTTTTAGGTTGGTGTAGCATTTATCCGATGCCTTATTTTGAATAACAATTTTAATATTGCTGTCGTCATTCAGGCATAATTTGTCAGTCACAATATCAATTATCTGCTTGTATTCAAAGTTGTCCGGATCCGGAAATGCTCTACCATTCTTGTAAAAATTTGTAAAAACAAGTGTCGAAATTTTATGATTATAGTTATCAATTTGACTTAGTGCAAGGTTTAAAGGCTCTAAAATTGTATTAGCTTTTACGTAAATTTCATCAAGCCCAAGCGTTGCCAATTTGCCTAAACATTTGTAAGTTGACTCGTCACTTTGGTCAATGTTTTCATATAATCGGCGAATATCCTTAACCTTTTTAAATGGCAAAATCGGTGGCATATTAGTGCTGATTATTCCGTTTTTGTTGACTGATATATCAATATCGTTACTATTGATAAGTGCTTTTTCATAGGAATTTGAATTGTCGCTTTTATAATTTTCAACAACAAATTTGCGAATGTCGAGCGTTAATTTTTCACTTTCCGTCAATAAAATAATTAGTCCGTTTTCGTCAATCTCATCAATCAAATTTATAATTTCTTTGCACTTGTTTTTGATTTTCAGAAGCTCATTTTGATTCATCTTTTATTTCACCTGCCTTTCTTTTTTATTGCTTCCATATATACTATCGCGCAAAAAAATTTTTTTCAGAAACATTAAAAAGACGACATGTATCTTCTTGACATTATACTCCTGTGGGAGTATAATAAAGGCGAGGTGAGATATTATGAAAACTATATATCATGGTTCTAAGGATATTATTAAGCAGCCGGAATTTGGAAAAGGCAAAAGCTATAACGATTACGGTTTGGGCTTTTATTGTACTGAAAATCTTGACCTTGCACTTGAATGGGCTGTTGACCTTAACAGGAATGGCTATGCTAACAAATATGAGATTGATGATACAAAGCTATCTGTTCTTAATCTGAATGACGATAAATATGTAATTTTGCATTGGCTTTCCGTTTTGCTTGAAAACAGGCATTTTGATGCACAATCACCTCTTGCCGTGGAGGCAAAGGAATATATTTTGAATAACTTTTCGGTTGATTACAAAGACTATGATGTGATTATCGGCTACCGTGCCGATGACAGCTATTTTTCATTTGCACAAGATTTTTTGAACGGCACGATTTCATATCGACAGCTCAGTAATGCAATGAGGCTTGGCAATTTAGGTCAGCAATTTGTTTTGAAAAGTAAAAAGGCATTTGAAATGATTAAATTTATTGACTGTCAAAGTGCTGATTCCGATGAATGGTTTTCAAAAAAGCAGAACAGAGATAAATCGGCTCGCAGAGATTATTTTGATGCTGAGAAAAATAAAAGACAGCGTGGTGACATTTATATTACTCAAATCATTGACGAGGAGATGACGGCTGATGATTCACGCTTACGATGAAAATTATTTAGAAAAAGCACAAGCTTTACTCGGCAGAATGCTTGATTTTGCTGTTTATGATTTTAATGTTGATGTTGAAAAGTTTTATAAAAAGTTTTGTGATTCTGAATATGCAAGAAGGTTTGAAATTGGTGACACTTCCTTGTTATCCGGCAAATCTGGAGTTGAACTTGCTTATGACATAATCGGCAACTCAACCGTCAAACCGAAATTTACAACTAACAGAAGTCCTGAATATTGGGCAGGCTGGGTACTTGCTTATTATCAATGGTACACTTCTTTCACTTTTAATCAAATAAACGACACAGCCTCAATTAAAGATATTATTAATATGTATTCTAAATATCACGAAATGGATATTATGCAGTTTGTTGATTCTATGAATGAAATGTATGCGCAAAAGAATCATACAACAAATTTGAAGAAAAGGCGAATTGGCGCAGAACTTTCGCAAAGCGAACTTGCAAAAATTTCCGGCGTACCTCTTAGAACGATTCAGCAATATGAGCAAAGGCAAAAAAATATAAATTCAGCAAAGGTTGAAACTGTTTTAGCTCTTTCTCAAGCGTTGTCTTGTGACATTAAGGATATTTTGGAGAATTTGAATCAAGATGAATTTGATATTGAAAAGTAAAAAATTCTCTTAAAAACACAAAAATGATTGATGTAAATAAAATGAATCCTGATAAGAAAAAAGTTGATTTGTCAAATTTGATTAAGTATGCAAAAGAGCATAACAAAGCCGTTTATGAATTGACCGATGAAGAAAAATCAGTATTTATAACAGATTGATAAAAGCTATAAAATGTTATGGATATTGATGTATATGTAACAAGTATGCAACAAAAAAGTCCTAAAAGCCTTTATTTTAAGGCAATTAGGACTTGAAAAAGTTCTCAAAGAGATAATTATTGTTTATCCAAAACGCTCCTGTTATCAGGGGCGTTTTTTGCAATTATATTTCTATTTATGGTATGATTGTGACGGAAAACATAATGGGCGGCGAATTTAAAAAAATTGAAAAATTATATGAAAAGTGCTAAATTTTAATCTTGATTTTTGTGTAGCCATAGGTTTAACCTTATAGTGAACATAGGGCAAAATCTTCTTGAATTCCTACTAAAAAGGTAGTATAATGTCTACTGAAATATGTATTTGTTAAAAATCGGGTGGTTATAATGAAAATTAAAGATATAATAAATAATAAAAAGGTTACTGTTTCGTTTGAGGTTTTTCCTCCGAAGCAGTGGGATAAAATTGCAAATACAAAGAAAATCGTTGAGGAAATGGTAAAGGACAAGCCGTCGTTTATGAGCGTTACCTACGGTGCGGCAGGAACTACAAGCGGCTTTACAACAGAGATTGCAAATGCGATTAAAGAGGGCGGAGTTGAGCCGCTTTCTCACCTTACCTGCCTTACTTCTACCAAGGAAAAAATCGACAATGTTTTGGATGAGTTGGAAGCAAACGGTATTGAAAACGTGCTTGCTTTAAGAGGCGATATTCCTAAGGATTTTGAAATGGGTGAAAATCAATATTTTCACCACGCTTTTGAGCTTGTGAATGAAATTAAGGCAAGGGGAAAGTTTTGCGTAGGTGCGGCGTGCTATCCGGAAACTCACCCTGAGTCTGTAAACAGGGTTGAGGATATCGCAAGGCTTAAAGAAAAAGTTGACTGCGGTGTCGATTTTATCACAACTCAAATGTTTTTTGATAATGATAAATTTTATAATTTCCGTGAAATGTGCGCTATAAAAGAGATTAACGTGCCGATTATAGCAGGAATTATGCCGATTACAAACGCTAATCAAATTAAGAGAAGCTTGGAACTTTCAAATGCATCTCTTCCCGCTAAGTTTAATAAGATTATGGAGCGCTTCGGCGAAAATCCTGACGCTATGAAGCAGGCAGGTATTGTTTATGCAACAGAGCAAATAATAGACTTGATGGCAAACGGGGTTAATAATATTCATATTTATACTATGAATAAGCCTGACGTTGCACATCAAATTATGGAAGGACTTTCGGCAATTATAAATGAATAGGACAGAAATACTCCACTATTTGCGTACCAATTCAAAGGTAGACGATAAAAGGCTTCTTGACCTTATTGATGATTGTTGCAACGAGGTCAACAAATGCGTAAGGCCTAAAACCATTCATCGTATTTTTGATTGCACGGTAAATGATGACGAGGTTATTGTTGAAAATCAGGTTTTTAAAAGTAAGCGCCTTGCGGATAATATGAAGGGCTGTAAAAGAGTTTGCATTTTTGGTGCGACTCTCGGCACTGAATGTGACAGGCTTTTGAGAACGTATGCCTCAACCGATATAACGAGGGCAACGGTGCTACAAGCCTGCCTTGCATCTAAGATTGAAGAGGTTTGCGACGGGATTGAGGATGAATTAAAAAAGCAGGGAATGACTCTTCGAAGTCGATATTCTCCGGGCTATTTTGACCTTGATATAACGGAAAATAAAAAATTATTTGAATTAATGGATATAACAAAGCGTATCGGGCTTACGATTACGGGCACCTGCCAAATGGTTCCGTCAAAGTCCGTTACGGCATTTATAGGTATTGAAAATGATTAGATTTTTTGACGGCGGTATGGGCAGTATGCTCAATCTTGCGGCAGGCGAACTGCCTGAAAAGCTTAATATCAGCGAGCCTGAAAGAGTTTTTGCTGTTCATAAGGGATATGCAGATGCAGGCGCAGAATTTATTACGGCTAACACCTTTGGTGCTAACTCGCTTAAATATGATAATGTAGATGAGCTTGTAAAGGCAGGCGTTGCGCTTGCTAAAAAAGCAGGCAAGTATGTTGCACTCGATATCGGTCCAACCGGTAAGCTTTTGAAGCCTATGGGCGATCTTGAATTTGAAAGAGCAGTTGAGCTTTTTGCAGAGGTTGTAAGAGCAGGCAAGGACGGCTCCGACGTTGCAATTATTGAAACTATGAGTGATATGTATGAGCTTAAGGCGGCTGTAATCGCTGTTAAGGAAAATTCGGATTTGCCGATTATCACTTCGATGATTTTTGACGAATCGGGCAGGCTTCTTACAGGCGGCGACGTTAAAAGTGCCGTTGCTATGCTTGAGGGACTTAGGGTTGACGCAATCGGCTTTAACTGCGGCTTAGGCCCTAAGCAAATGATTCCTCTTGTTAAGGAGCTTAGAGAGTGTACTTCGCTTCCTATTCTCGTTATGCCAAATGCAGGGCTTCCCGAATCTGTTGACGGCAAGACTGTTTATAACGTTTCGCCTGACGAATTTGCGCAGGATATGAGAGAGATTGCTAAGCTCGGCGTGTCAATTTTGGGCGGCTGCTGCGGTACAACTCCAAAGCATATTGCCAAAATGATTGAACTTTGCAAGGATATTCCCGATAACGTTCCCGAAAAGAAAAACGATACGGTTGTATGCTCTTATTCAAGCGCCGTTACTATCGGTGAAAAGCCTGTGGTTATCGGCGAAAGAATTAACCCAACGGGTAAAAAGCTTTTTAAGGAAGCACTTAGAAATAATAATATCGATTATATAATTAAAGAGGGTATGGCTCAGCAGGAAAAGGGTGCTCATATCCTTGATGTAAATGTCGGCTTGCCTGAAATTGACGAGGTGCAGATGCTTCAGGACGCTGTGTTTAATCTTCAAAGCGTTCTCTCTCTTCCACTTCAGCTTGATTCAAGCAACACTCAGGCTCTTGAAAAGGCAATGCGTATGTATAACGGCAAGGCGATGATTAACTCTGTAAACGGCAAGCAGTCGTCAATGAGTGAGGTTTTCCCGCTTGTTCAAAAATACGGTGGCGTTGTTGTTTGCCTTTGCCTTGATGAAAGCGGTATTCCCGAAACGGCGCAGGGCAGAATTGATATCGCAAAGAAAATTATCAAAACAGCTGAAAGCTATGGTATAGATAAAAAAGACCTTGTAGTTGATGCACTTGTAATGACAATTTCAACTAACAAGGATAATGCGAAAGAAACGCTTAAAGCTGTTGATTATATCCGTCACGAGCTTGGTGTCGGCACGGTTTTGGGTGTGTCAAATATCAGTTTCGGTTTGCCGAAAAGAGAGGCGATTAATACCGCTTTCTTTACCCTTGCTCTTAAGGCAGGCTTGTCGGCAGGTATTATAAATCCTTTGAGCGAAAGTATGATGAATGCCTATTATTCGTATAATGCTCTTGAGGGATTTGACGATAACTGCACACAGTATATCGAATCTGTTACCGCTTCTGCCAATACTGCGACAGCAGCAGGTGTGACCGATTTAAAAATGGCTATCATCAAGGGTATGAAAGAGGATGCAGGCGCTTGCGCTAAGGAACTGTTAAAAGATACACCGGCGCTTGACGTTATTAATGATTATATTATCCCTGCGCTTGACGTTGTCGGCGACGGATTTGAAAAAAATAAGGTGTTCCTCCCTCAGCTTCTTATGAGTGCTGATTCCGCAAAGGCAGCATTTGACGTTATCAAAGAGCATTTGATTTTGGCAGGAGAACAGAAAAAAAGCGAGCATAAGGTTGTAATCGCAACCGTTGAGGGCGATATCCACGATATCGGCAAAAATATTGTTAAAGTTCTTATGTCAAATTACGGATTTGATATTATCGATTTGGGCAAGGACGTTAAGTGCGAAAGAGTGCTTGAAGAGGTGCAAAAGCAGGGCGTTAAGCTTGTCGGTCTTTCAGCCTTGATGACTACTACCGTGCCTAATATGGAAAAAACAATTAAGCTTATCCACGATAATACGGACGCTAAAGTGTTTGTCGGCGGTGCTGTTCTTACAAAGTCGTATGCCAAAATGATTAATGCCGATTGGTACGCTAAGGACGCAATGGAAAGTGTAAGAATAGCTAAGGAATTTTTCGGAGGTGAGCAGTAATGATGGTTTCCACCAAGGGCAGATATGCTCTCAGAATTATGGCTGACCTTGCCGAAAATCAAGAGGGCGGTCCCGTATCGCTTAAGGATATTGCCGAACGTGAAAATATCGGCATAAAATATCTTGAAATCATTGTTTCATCTCTTAATAAAAACGGACTTTTAAAGAGCGTTCGTGGCAAAAACGGCGGCTATATGCTCAACCGTGAGCCAAAGGAATATACAATTGCTTCAATTCTCAATGCGGCAGAGGGTAGCCTTGCTCCCGTTGCGTGCGTTAGTGACGGCGACTGCGAAAATGCACCAAGCTGTAAAACTTACGTTCTTTGGAAAGAGCTTGATGACGTGATTGAGGATTTCTTATCGTCTAAAACCTTGGCAGATATATTATAATGCCGTTATGTAATCTGTTGCTAAAATTAAAATATCTATAATTAAGAACAAAGTTGAATTATATAACATTATCAAACGGGCGATTAATAATCGCCCCTACGGCGTCGAAAGAAACTGCGTGTTTGAATAAATTTTTGCAAAATTTATAATAAACACTCCGTTCCTTTCTCCTCACAAAATCCGCCGTACAGCAGTGCGTCGGATTTTGGAATACCCGTATGGGCGACCATTGGTCGCCTGTTGAATTGTAATTGAATAAACAAAAGGACAACGGAGTATTGAACTTCCGTTGTCCTTATCTTTTATCCGTTCTGCCGAGAATATAATCTATGCTTGTATTGTAAAAATCCGCAAGCTTAATCAGAATTTCCGGTGGAATTGTCCTTTCGCCGCTTTCGTAATATGCATATGTTCGTTGTGGCAAATTTAATTTTTCACCGATTTGAGATTGGGTTAAATCACTGTCTTCTCTCAAATCTTTTATGCGTTGATACTTCATTTTAATCACCATATTTATTATATGGCAGAACAGTTTGTTCTATTGACTGATAGAACAAACTGTTCTATAATTAAATTGAAAGTTGTATATTGGGATGTGCTTTATGTGAAAGATAATGAACTTAAAATTAAAATTGACGGCGTTGAAATAAAAATTAATGATGAATATGCATTGATAAACGGTACAATTGAGATTATGCTCATCCAAATAAGCGATGTGATTATAAACGAGCCGGATTGGCTTGGTGTTGGGCGGCTTGAATTAAAACTGAAAAATTCGGAGCTTAGATTTAATCACGTGTTTTATTGTAAAAATAAGCAGGAATTTGAGGATATGCTAAAGCTAAAAGAAAGGATAGAAAACAGATAGGTAATGTTACCTCTGCGCAACATACAAAAAGAATTTAAAAAGCAACAAATATTCCTGATTATTGACAATATTATATGTGTATTATATAATTTGAAGTGGACAAAGGAAACTGTCGAATACGGTAGGCGGTTAGCCCTCTTATTCCAAGAGGGTTGTTATCCCTCTTGAGATTCAATCAAAAGGGGGAGATATTATGGAATATGCAACGATAATTACCTTGGTACTTATTATTACACTGATTCTTATAATAAAAAAATAACCGCCCTGTGTCCTGGAAAAACAAGGGTGGTTATTTAATCACTATTCCGGGCTAACCGTCTATCCGATAAGCCCTTTGTCTATAATTATACTATCACAAAAAATATACTTTGTCAACACGCTGTAAGACTTCGAGAAAGTGAGATAAATTTCGTGTTTTGCGAGCGGGTGCTGTACGTTGGTACTGCCCCCGAGCAAAAGACGGAAAGTGCCAAAAGTGGCTTGAACACTACGTTCAAGCCACTTTTCTATAAATGTATTTTTGATTTTATTTCGGCAAGAGCAAATCTGCGATTCGGCAAACCCTTTTGTCACTTCGTGACATTTCCCCTGTAAGGGGAATCTCCCTTGCCCTACGATACGTCGAAAGAAATTCCGCGTTTGAATGAATTTCTTTGAAATTCATAATAAACACTTCGTTCCTTTCTCCTTTTCCCCACCAAATTTTCAATTTGCCGGGGACCCCGAATGGAATTTCGTTTTATAGCACGGCACGCTTTAGCCGCTTTATCGACAGTCTGCAAATGCGTGTTTTTTTATACTTATTTATTAATCAGGGTAGCCGTTAGGGTTTTGGCTCTGCCATCTCCAGCTATCCTCGCACATTTCGTCAAGTCCTCTTTCAGCCTTCCAGCCAAGTTCTTTGAGTGCCTTGCTTGGGTCTGAATAGCAGGTAGCAATATCGCCGTCACGACGAGGTCCGATAACGTAAGGGATTTTCTTGCCTGAAGCCTTTTCAAATGATTTAACAACGTCAAGAACAGAGTAGCCGATTCCTGTACCGAGGTTGTAGATAAAGAGTCCGTCCTCACCCTCAACCTTTTCGACAGCCTTGATATGACCGAGTGCAAGGTCAACAACGTGAATATAGTCACGAACACCTGTTCCGTCAGGAGTATCGTAATCGTCGCCGAATACATTAAGGTGGTCAAGCTTACCGATAGCAACCTGAGTGATATAAGGCATAAGGTTGTTAGGAATACCGTTAGGGTCTTCGCCCATTGTGCCGCTCTTGTGAGCACCGATAGGGTTGAAGTAACGAAGAAGGCAGATTGACCAGCTGTTGTCTGAAACATAAAGGTCTTTAAGTATACATTCAATCATAAACTTAGTTCTGCCGTAAGGGTTGGTTACTCCGCCAACCTCCATATCCTCGGTAAGAGGGGATACGTTGTTCATACCGTAAACCGTAGCCGATGATGAAAATACAATCTTCTTGCAACCGTGCTTTCTCATAACGTCAAGCAAAACAAGTGTGCCTGTTACGTTGTTATCAAAATATTCAAGCGGCTTATGAACGCTTTCGCCTACTGCCTTTAAGCCTGCAAAGTGAATAACAGATGTAATATTTTCCTTTTCAAAAACATTGCTTAAGCCCTCGGCATCTCTTATATCACATTCATAAAAGCTGAAATCCTTTCCGACTAAAGCTTTGATTCTGTCATAAGAGCTTTTCTTGCAGTTGTAAAGATTATCTACTACTACAACATCCTGACCCGCATTCATAAGTTCAACGCAGGTGTGAGAACCGATATAACCGAGACCGCCTGTAACTAATACTGACATAATGCTACCTCCGTAGTTTTATATAAAAAATATTTTTGTTTATTAATATGCTTTGCCCCAATAGAGCATTTTTTTTGCAGGCTTGCCGCAGCAAACACAAACTTCTGAAATTTCTTCTTGGTCAAACGGAATACAACGAGAGCCGACACCTGTAATTTCTTTTACTTTGTCCTCACATTCCTCACTGCCGCACCACATAGCCTTAACAAAGCCGTCGCCGTTTTCCTCAAGCGCCTTTATGATTTCGTCTGTAGATTTGCATTTATATGTTCTTCTCTCTCTGTTTTCAAGAGCATTTTTGTAAAGTCCGTCACGAACTTCTTGAAGCTTTTGAGGAATAACTGTTGAAATATCATCAAGAGAAACTACGGTTTTCTCTCTGTTGTGCCTTGTAACTACAACACATTGATTATTTTCAATATCTCTCGGTCCGATTTCAACTCTTACTGGAACACCCTTCATTTCATATTCCGCAAACTTCCAACCCGGTGAATTTTCACTGTCGTCAATCTTAGCTCTGCAAACCTTTTTGAGTTCGTCGCAAAGAGCATTAGCCCTGTCAAGTACGCCTTCCTTGTGCTGAGCGATAGGAATAACGATAACCTGAATAGGTGCAACGGCAGGCGGCAAAACAAGACCGTTGTCGTCACCGTGAGTCATAATGATTGCGCCTATTAATCTTGTAGTCATACCCCAAGATGTCTGATGAGGGTATGCAAGCTTGTTTTCTTTATTTGAAAATTGAATGTCAAATGCCTTGGCAAAACCGTCGCCGAAATAGTGGCTTGTGCCTGCCTGAAGTGCCTTGCCGTCGTGCATAAGCGCTTCAATACAATATGTACGCTCGGCACCTGCAAATTTGTCGCTGTCGGTTTTCATACCCTGAACAACAGGCATTGCAAGGTCTTCTTGGCAGAATTTTGTATATACATTAAGCATTCTTTCTGTTTCTTCAATTGCTTCCTCTGCTGTTTCGTGAAGAGTGTGACCTTCCTGCCATAAAAATTCTCTTGAACGAAGGAAAGGTCTTGTTGTTTTTTCCCATCTTACAACCGATACCCACTGATTGTAAAGCTTAGGTAAATCTCTGTAAGAATGAACAACATCTCTGAAATGTTCGCAGAAAAGAGTTTCCGACGTAGGTCTTACGCAAAGCCTTTCTTCAAGCTTTTCGTTTCCGCCGTATGTTACCCATGCACATTCAGGTGCAAAACCCTCAACGTGGTCTGCCTCTTTTTTAAGCAAGCTTTCAGGGATAAACATTGGCATATTAACATTCTCGTGGCCAAGCTCCTTGAACATACCGTCAAGAATTCTTTGAATATTTTCCCAAATTGCGTAGCCGTAAGGTCTTATTACCATACAGCCTTTTACGCTTGTGTAAGAAACGAGCTCTGCTTTTTTGCACACGTCAGTGTACCATTTCGCAAAATCCTCGTCCATAGATGTGATGGAATCAACCATCTTTTTTTGGTCGTTTGCCATATTTGTGACTCCTTGTCATATGATAGTGATAGTTTAGATAATAGTTTTAAATTACGTTTAATTCTTATTATATAATAACAGAGACAAGATGTAAACACTATTTTTGAACAAAAATTTTTAACAGAATTCGTTTTTTTATGACATATTGCCATTTCTTTTGCTTGTTCTTGATTTGTTCATAATTGGTTGATATATTAGAGCTGTAGGCAAAATATGCTTATAGCGGTTATCTATGGTAAATATGATATGTTTTTGTTGTCTTTTTGCACAAATATAATTTGATTGTTTTGTGTAATTTGTCCAACACTACAAATAGTAATGAAATACGTTACAATATGTATATTTTGGATGAAAAAGACTTGAATTCGCATTTTTATTGTAGTATAATCACGACAGTACAAACAAGGGGGTGACTGCAACGTTTGATACTATTTTAATGAAGGTGGATCTTCAAAAAGAACTTACCGACCAGCTCGAACTGAAAGAAGTTTTCAGCTTTAAGATTGGTAATTTTAAGCTCGGCTTCGATGAGGCAACAGTGGTAAGCTGGATAATTATTGCGGTAATGACAGTTCTTGCGATTATCTTAACCCGAAATCTCAAAGTAACAGGAGAAATTTCAAAGCGTCAGGCATTGCTCGAGCTTGCTTATGAAAAAGCGCAAGACTTTTTCAAGGGCATAATGGGAGAAAAGGTAGAACAGTTTATTCCTTGGCTTATGAGTGTGGCACTTTTCATCGGTGTTTCAAACATTATAGGTTTGTTTGGATTAAAACCGCCGACAAAAAGTATGCAGGTAACTGCGTGTCTTGCTATAATAAGTATAGTGCTTGTAGAATTTACTGCGTTTAAAAACAAAGGATTTGCGGGGCGTCTTAAGGAATTTACTAAACCAATTTGGATAATTACTCCTATCAATTTAATGGAAGTTATTACCAAACCGCTTTCGCTTTGTATGCGTCTTTTCGGTAATGTAATCGGTTCATTCATTATTATGGAACTTATTAAGGCTTGCGTTCCGATATTCTTACCTACAGTATTCAGTCTTTATTTTGATATATTCGACGGTTTACTTCAAGCATACATTTTCGTATTCTTAACAGGTCTTTATTTACAGGAAGCTGTTGAGGAGTCGGAGGAAACAACCGGCAAACAAAAGAAAAAAATAAAAAAAGCAAGTAAAAAGAACAAAAAGCAGGCTAAAGCCGCTTAAATATATTTTTAATTATTAAGGAGATTAATATTATGACAGGTTCAGTTATTGCTATCGGTGCAGGTATTGCTCTTATTTGTGCACTCGGTGCAGGTATCGGTATCGGTATCGCTACAGGTAAAGCCGTTGAGGCTATCGCTCGTCAGCCGGAAATGGCCGGCCAGATTCGTACAACTCTTATCCTTGGTGCTGCTCTTTCTGAAGCAACAGCTATTTACGGACTTGTAGCTTGTATTATGATTATTTTCTTGGTTAAATAAAACAGTTTTTAATCAAAACAGTTTGATGAGAAAGGACCATAATTAATGTTAAAATTTGACATAAATATTCTTTGGACCTTGATAAACCTTATTATCTTTTTTGTGCTTATGAAACTGTTTTTATTTAAACCAATTAAGAAAACACTTGATAAGCGTAAGGAATTGATTGAAGGTCAGTTCAAGGCTGCTGAAGATAAAGAGAAAAAAGCTGAGGAGTTACAGGCTGAATATCAGTCACAGCTCTCAGGCGTAGAAGATGAAAAGAAGGCTATAATCGCTGAGGCAAGAAATAATGCTAAAGGCGAGTATGATAAAATCGTTGCACGTGCAAACGACGATGCAGTTAAGATTAAGCATGATGCTAAAAAGGCATCTGAGCTTGAAAGCGAAAAGGCACGTCTTGCAGTTAAGCAGGAAATTGCAGAGCTTGCTATGCAGGCAGCAACCAAGGTTGTTGAAAAGGAAGTTTCTCCGGAAACAAATAAAATGCTCTACGACCAATTTTTAAATGAAAGCAGTGATAAATAATGATTCAAAATATTGAAAAATATCTTGACGCACTGTTTTCTGCTCACGCAAGTGTGTCAAGCTTGGAAGAAGCTTTAAATACTGTTAAATCCAATGCTGAGCTCAAAGAAATTTTTAACGACCCTAACGTTACTCTTGAGGAAAAGAAAAACGTTTGTAAGGAGCTTTTTGCCCCGTCTGTTAATGATTTTGTGGCAGAGCTTGCAGCAAGCGGAAAGATTGACAGCTTAGGCGAAATTGTTGAGGCTTATATCTCACAACTCAACAAGCAAAACAATGTTGCAGAGGCAACAATTACCTGCGTAACAGAGCCTGATGACGAACAGTTAAAGGGCATTAAGGAATTTGTTTGCAAGCAGGAAAATGCAAATGATGCCGTAATCAAGGTTGTTAAGGATGATTCACTTATCGGCGGCTTTATCGTAACGCTCGGCGACAAGCAGTTTGACTTTTCAATTAAGAAAAAGCTTGATGGTATTAAGCAAAAGGTTATGGATTCTGCAAGAAACGGCGCTGTAACAAGCGAAAATGTTCTTGCGGTTTTGAAAAAGGATATTAATGATTTTGAGCTTAGAACTAACAGCGAGGAAATTGGTACTGTTATTCGTGTAGGCGACGGAATTGCTACTATCCACGGTCTTGACCATGCAATGTACGGCGAAATCGTTGTATTTGAAAACGGTGTTAAGGGCATGGTTCAGGATATTAAAAGACATCAAATCGGCGTAATTCTTTTTGACTCCGATACAGGTGTTGAACAGGGTACAAAGGTTAAAAGAACACATAAAAAAGCAGGTGTGCCTGTAGGCGATGGCTTTATCGGCAGAATTGTTAATTCACTCGGTGAGCCTATCGACGGTAAGGGTGAAATTAAGGCTGACGGATATCGTCCTGTTGAGCAGCCGGCACCGTCAATTGTTGATCGTCAGAGTGTTGATACTCCGCTTGCAACAGGTATTCTTTCAATTGACTCAATGTTCCCAATCGGTAGAGGTCAGCGTGAACTTATCATCGGTGATAGGCAGACAGGTAAGACTTCTATTGCACTTGATACAATTCTTAACCAAAAGGGTAAGGATGTAATTTGTATCTATAACGCAATCGGTCAAAAGGCATCAAGCGTTGCCAAGCTTGTAAATACACTTGAAAAAGCAGGTGCAATGGATTATACAATCGTTGTTTGCTCAACAGCAAGCGAGCCTGCTTCACTTCAGTATATTTCACCGTATGCCGCAACAGCAATTGCCGAATACTTTATGTATCAGGGCAAGGATTGCCTTATTGTATATGATGATTTAAGTAAGCACGCAGTAGCTTACCGTGCTCTTTCACTTCTTCTTGAAAGAAGTCCGGGCCGTGAAGCTTATCCCGGCGACGTTTTCTATCTTCATTCAAGACTTCTTGAGCGTTCAAGCCGTCTTACAGATGAACTCGGCGGTGGCTCAATTACTGCGCTTCCTATTATTGAAACACAGGCAGGCGACGTTTCTGCTTATATTCCTACAAACGTTATTTCTATCACAGACGGTCAGATTTTCCTTGAAAGTGACTTGTTCTTCAGCGGTATGCGTCCGGCTGTAAACGTCGGTCTTTCTGTATCACGTGTAGGTGGTGCGGCTCAAACAAAGGCTATGAAGAAGGCAGCAGGCTCACTTAGAATTGACTTGGCGCAGTTTAGAGAAATGGAAGTATTTACCCAGTTCTCATCTGACCTTGATGAAGAAACAAAAGCAGGTCTTACCTACGGTAAGGGACTTATGGAACTTCTTAAGCAGCCGCTCGGTCATCCGCTTTCGCTTGCTGATATGGTATTTACTCTTGTCGGTGCAACAGGCAGAAAGTTTGTTGATATCCCAACGGAGGATACTAAGAAATTCCAGAATAAAATGCTTGCTTATATGAATGAAAACTACTCTCAGCTTGTCAATACAATTGAGCAGGAAAAAGTGCTCGAGGCTGGCACCAGAGAGCAGATTTTAGAGGCAATTGACGAATTTAAAAAGATTTATCAAGAGGGTTAATGATGGCTAATGCTCGTGAAATTCAAGCCAGAATGAAGTCTATTAAGGACACTATGAAAATCACAAACGCAATGTATATGATTTCGTCCTCAAAGCTTCAAAAGGCGAGAAGAGACCTTAAAAATACCGAGCCTTATTTCTATACTATTCAGGATTGCCTTTCAAAAATCCTTGAGCTTTCTCCCGACGCAGGTAACGTTTACTTTGACGAAAGAGAGGACGTGCCAAAGCAGGAGAGAAAGCAGGGTTATATCGTTGTTACAGCCGATAAAGGTATGGCAGGTGCGTATAACCACAATGTAATCAAAATAGCAGAAAAAGAGGCTCTTTCCGATAATAAAAATATGCTTTTTGTTGTCGGTCAGGTTGGTCGTAAATATTTTGAAAAAAAGAATATTCCTATCGATATTGACTTCAAATATACAGCTCAAAATCCTAATGTTAACAGAGCAAGAGTTATCAGTGAACAGATAGTTGAGCTTTTTAGGGAAAAGAAGCTTGATGAGGTTTATATCGTTTACACAAGAATGGTTAATTCTGTTACCTTTGATGCAGAAATCAAACAGCTTTTGCCTTTAAAGAAGGTTAAGTTTGAAAGAACAGAAGAGCATAACAAATATAAAACATGTACGTTTGAACCGAGTATGAATGCTGTGTTTGACCATATTATACCAAACTATATTTCAGGTTTCGTATATGGTGCTCTTGTTGAATCGTATTGTTCTGAGCATAATGCACGTATGATGGCTATGCAAACGGCTACTGATGCTGCAAAGGATATGCTCAAAGGTCTCGGTATAGAATATAACCGTGCAAGGCAGGCGGCTATTACTCAGGAAATTACTGAGGTTATCGCCGGTGCCAAGGCACAAAAAATGAAAGAAGATTAGGAGGTGTCCTTGTATGAAAAACGGTAAAATTGTTCAGGTTATGGGACCTGTAATCGACGTTGAGTTTGAAGATGAATTGCCTAAGATTAAGGACGCTCTTGAAGTAGAATTAGACGGCAAGAAGCTTGTTATGGAAGTTAGTCAGCATATCGGCGGAAACTGTGTTCGCTGCATTATGCTTGCTGCATCTGAAGGTCTTTGCAAGGATATGGAAGTTATCAATACAGGCGACGCAATTAAAGTCCCTGTAGGTGACAAAACTTTGGGCAGACTTTTCAATGTTGTAGGTGAAACGATTGACGGACTTGACAGTCTTGACAAAGAAGAACATTGGGCTATCCACCGTAAACCGCCTACATTTGAAGAGCAAAGCGCAAACGTTGAAATCCTTGAAACAGGTATTAAGGTTATTGACCTTTTAACACCTTATCCAAAGGGCGGTAAAATCGGTTTGTTCGGCGGTGCCGGTGTAGGTAAAACCGTACTTATTCAAGAGCTTATTACTAACGTTGCAACTCAACACGGCGGCTATTCGATATTCACCGGTGTCGGTGAAAGAAGCCGTGAGGGTAACGATTTATGGAAGGAAATGGGCGAAAGCGGCGTACTTGAAAAAACTGCGCTTGTATTCGGTCAGATGAACGAACCGCCCGGAGCACGTATGCGTGTTGCCGAAACAGGACTTACAATGGCAGAATATTTCAGAGATGTAGAGCATCAAGATGTGCTTCTTTTCATTGATAATATTTTCCGTTTCGTTCAGGCAGGTTCTGAGGTATCTTCTCTTTTGGGAAGAATGCCGTCAGCCGTTGGTTATCAGCCAACTCTTGCTACAGATGTCGGCGAACTTCAGGAACGTATCGCTTCAACAAAGAACGGTTCTATCACATCGGTTCAGGCTGTATATGTACCTGCCGATGACCTTACCGACCCTGCTCCTGCAACAACATTTGCTCACCTTGATGCAACAACCGTTCTTTCAAGAAAGATTGTTGAAAAAGGTATTTATCCTGCAGTTGATCCGCTTGAATCAAACTCACGTATTCTTGAGCCGGATGTTGTAGGCGAGGAACATTATCAGGTTGCACGTAAGGTTCAGGAGTATTTGCAAAAGTATAAAGAACTTCAGGATATTATCGCAATTCTCGGTATGGAAGAACTTTCCGATGAAGATAAAACTACTGTTTACCGTGCAAGAAAGATTGAGAAATTCTTGTCTCAGCCTTTCCACGTTGCTGAAGCATTTACTGGTCAGCCGGGTAAATATGTAGCCGTTAAGGATGCAGTTAAAGGCTTTAAGGCAATTATCGACGGTGAGGTTGATGATGTACCTGAGCAGGCATTCTTTAATACAGGTACTATTGAAGATGTTTTGGAAAATGCAAAAAAGCTTGAAAAATAAGGTGATTATATGAATACTTTTCAACTTAAAATAATTGCATCTAATAAAGTGTTTTTTGACGGTCAGGCTCAAAGCTTGATTATTCCAAGGCTTGACGGCGGCAGCGAGGCTTATCTTGCTATGCATGAAAACTGCGTTGTTCCTATTGAATTCGGTGAAATGAAAATTGTTGACGCAAATGGTAAAACGATTAACGCATTTGTCGGCAGCGGATTTCTTGAATTTCTTGATAATGAGGCAATGCTTGTCTGTATTTCGGCAGAGCTTCCTGAGGAAATCAACGAGCGACGTGCAAAAGAGGCTCAACTTAGAGCTGAGGAAGAACTTCGTCAAAAACATTCTCTTCTTGAATATTATCACTCTCAGGCTAATCTTTCCCGTGCTATGGAAAGACTCAAAGTCAAGAGCAGATATACTAGGTAATATACTTTTACAAAGCGGTTTGGACAATGTTCAAACCGCTTTTAGACTGTCGATAAAGTGGCTAAACCGTGCCGTGCTTTAAAACGAAATTCCATTCGACGTATTGTAGGGCAGGGGCTTGCTCCTGCCGAAAGTATTTTAATAAATTACAATTTGAAAAACGGCTTGAACATTGAGTTCAAGCCGTTTTTGGCACTTTTCGTCTTTTGCTCGGGGGCAGTACCAACGTACAGCACCCGCTCGCAAAATACGAAATTTATCTCTCTTTCTCGAAGTCTTACAGCGTGTAGAAATTTGTAATTAGACTTTTTCTACACGCTTTTTTTATATGTTGAAAAGAATTATTTAATATTGTATAATAATATTATCTATGATTAAGGGGAATATAAATTATGCAATATAATTTAAAAACAGGCAATTTTTGTGATTTTTCAAAGTTTAGGGAAAATATTCTTGTCCCTCGTTCTTATTTTATTCCGTTTTCGAGTCTTGAAGAACTTTCAAAAACGGATATAAGAAATGAACGTTATTCATCATCTCTTGTTGATTGCCTTTCCGGCGAATGGGATTTTATTTATTTTAAAAATTGTAAGCAAACAGACAATTATTTTGATACAGATAAAATCAAGTTTGATAAGGTGAACGTGCCGTCTATGTGGCAGTATACCGGCTATGAAAAGCCTTATTATGTTAATACACGCTATCAGTTTAAACCTAATCCGCCGCAAATTCCAACTGATTGTCCTGTCGGAATTTACAGAAGATTTATCGATATTGACGACCTTGATTTGAATTATACTATTGCTTTTCTCGGTGTTGCAGGCTCACTTGAGCTTTTTATAAACGGCAAATATGTCGGTTTCAGCGAGGGAAGCCATAATACTGCTGAATTTGAACTCAACGATTTTCTCATTAAGGGCAAGAATGAAATTGTTGTTCAAAACCATAAATGGACAAACGGCACTTATCTCGAAGCGCAGGATATGTTTCGTTCAAACGGTATTTTCCGTGATGTGCTTTTGTATAAAACGGGAAAAAATTCTATTTATGATTTTGAAGCGAAAATTTCGTTTAACGGCAAATATTCTCTTGATTTTATTCCGTCACTAAAGCTCAGCGACGAATGTATTTTGACAGTTTCGCTTTATGACGATGAGAAACTTATAACTTCTAAATCTGTTAATGTATCGCCGAGCGATATTCAAAAGATTAGCTTTGAAAATCTTGATGCTCATCCTTGGTCTGCTGAATGTCCTTATCTTTATGATATGATTGTCACTCTTTCAAATGGTGAGGAAATTATTGAGGCAATTAGGAAAAATATCGGTTTTAAACATATTGAAATTAAGGGCAATACTTTTTATTTTAATAATCAGCCAATTAAGCTTTTGGGTGTTAATCATCACGATTCCATACCGAAAACAGGCTATACTATGACGATAGAAGAAATGGAAACGGATATAAGCCTTGTTAAGCAGTACAATGCTAATTGTATTAGAACTTCGCACTATCCTCCGGATCCCGCCTTTCTTGATTTGTGTGACGAATACGGAATTTATGTAATAGATGAGGCGGATATTGAAACTCACGGTTGTGAAACCGAACTTCATAAGCCGGGCGCTTGTTCTCATAATAAAGATTGGCAGCCACGCTATTGGGACAGAGTTTTTAGAATGTTTTCCCGTGACAAAAATCATGCTTCAATTACTATGTGGTCGCTCGGCAACGAATCACACGGCTATTTAAATCAGGATTATTGCTATAATGAACTTAAAAAACTTACACCTATTCCTATTCATTATGAGGGTGTGTGCCGTACTAAGCGCTTTGCCTATGACGTTATTTCACATATGTACGCTTGGCCGATTATGTGTGAAAGAATTGCGGCAGGTAAGCTTCCTAAATATAAAAACAAGCCGTTTTTCCAATGCGAATATGCTCATGCAATGGGTGTCGGCGCAGGTGAACTTGAAAGATATATGAAGATATTTTATTCTTCAAATAATATGCTTGGCGGTTGCATTTGGGAATTTGCAGACCATGCGGCTTATCACGAAAACGAAAAGATTAAATATACCTACGGCGGTGACCACGGCGAGGAAAAGCATGACGGCAATTTTTGTATGGACGGCTTGTTTTTCCCTGACAGAACTCCGCATTCGGGCGCAAAGCAGATGAAAAACTGCTACCGTCCGGTCAGATGCGAAAGAATTACCGATAACAGATATGCGTTTTTTAATCATAAATATTTTGAAAATGCCAAATTTGTTGTAAAGTATAAATACTTTACAAACGGTGTTGAGTCAGTATCCGGTACATTCGATTTAGATATTGCTCCTCAGTCAAAGCAGATATATGAATTAAAGGATATCAATGCTGATTCAAATCAGTTTAGAAACATTGTATTTGAGTATTTTGTTGATGATTTTCTTGTTGCAAGTGAGCAGGTAGTATTAAGTAAAGGTCAGCTTAATAAAAGTATTTGTAAAAACGGCAAAATCGGCTTAAATAAAAGCGAAAACAAGCTGTTCATTTCATTTGAAAACGGCTCAATGATATATGATACAAAGGCAGGATTTATAGATTCTTACGTATATAAAAACCACGAAATGATTAATTCATTCCCACTTGGGGATTTCAAGGGTTTTGCGCCTGCGTTTTACCGTGCGCCGCTTGACAATGACAGAAATATTCGCAAGTATTGGGACGCTTTAAACCTTGGCAATGCTTCAAATATCTGTAAAGGCAGCAGCTTTACACAAAAAGACGATTGTATCATCATAAAAACTAAAATAAAATCTGTTGCGCCTCGTCTTTTACCTCTTGCGCAAACTGAAATTAAATATACAATCTATGCAAGCGGTGAAATAAAGGTTGATGTAAATGTTCTTTCCGGCGGAGCAATCAAGCTTTTGCCTCGTTTTGGTGTTATGCTTGAAATGCCAAAGGAATATGAAAATGTTAAATATTTCGGCTTAGGTCCTGATGTTAATTTGCCCGATTATAAGGAGCATACATTCAACGGCATTTTTGAAACAACCGTTGATAATCTTAAAGAAGATTATATTAAGCCGCAGGAAAGTGCAACAAGATGTGATACTCGCTTTGCAGAAATTACCGATAAGGACGGCTTTGGTTTAAGATTTAATGCAATTAATAATCCTTTTATTTTCTCGGCAAGCCACTATACATCTAATCAATGGGCTAAGGCAATGCATAGGGAGGAACTGGTAGATATGCCGACAACCTGCGTTAATCTTGACGCTGCTGTTTTGGGCGCCGGCTCTAATGCTTGCGGTCCTCTTCCGAATAAGAATGATAGGGTAGGCTCTTTGAACGGCAAAAAGCTTTCCTTTACTATTCAGCCGATAGGTGATTAAATGTGTATAAAATAGGAAATGATATAGTTTTAATTTCAAGAATTGAAAAAAGCATAAAAAGTCCGTCTTTTTTAAATAAGGTTTTTACCGAAAATGAAAGGCTTTATTGCAAAAAAGCTGAAAATTTTGCAGGTCTGTTTGCAGCAAAGGAAGCTTATTTCAAAGCACTCGGAACAGGGATAAAACTACCGCTGAGTGATATTGAAATTTGCCATAATGATAACGGTAAACCGTATTTTAAAGGAATTGATAATTGCGATTTATCAATTTCTCATGATGGCGATTATGCAATTGCAACGGTAATAATGTGGTGATGTGTAAAGTGTAATAACTTTACAATAAATGAAGGTGACAGTATGAGAATATTAACGGCAAAGCAAATAAAAGCAGTTGAAGAAAACGCATTTAAAACCGATTCGACCGAGGCGGGACTTATGCTTAATGCAGGAACTGCCTGCTTTGAAAAAATATGCAAAATTTTTGGAGAAAGCCTTGCAAACAGCCGTGTTGCAGTATTTTGCGGCAATGGCAAAAATGCAGGTGACGGCTTCGTAATTGCCGATTTGCTCAATAGTATCAATGTAAATTCCGATATTATTATCTGCGATAAAGAGCCAACCGTTGACGAACCAAAAATGTATTTTGATAAGGCAATTGCAAATGGTGTAAAGGCTATTAACTTTACGGACATAGGCGAAATTTCGTATGATATTATTGTCGATTGTATCTTTGGTATAGGCTTTCACGGGCAACCGAGAGCGCCGTTTTCTGAAATATTTGATTATATTAATAATTCGGGCGCTAAGGTCGTGAGCATTGATACCCCAAGCGGAACTAATTCAACCGACGGCTCTGTTGTTAATGCCGTTAAGGCTGATTATACAATTGCAATTTCAACTTTAAAATTCGCTCACGTTTTGCCTGCGTCAAATTCCTATTGCGGCAAAATTTATACTGTTAATATCGGAATTGACGAAAGCCATTATAAAAATAATTATGCCCAAACAATTACAAAAAAAGATATAAAAAAGAATTTTAATAAACGTGATTTTAATTCCAATAAAGGCTCGTTCGGTCATCAGCTCAATGTTTGCGGCTCATATCTTATGCCGGGAGCTTCCGTAATTGCTGCCAAATCTGCTTTAAAAACAGGCGTCGGTCTTTTAAAATGTGCTTTCCCCAAATCCGTATATCCTGTTATGACTTCTAATTTAACTCAGCCGATTTTTAAGCCGCTTTGTGAAAATGAAGCGAAAACTATATCAATCGGTGCGCTTGGTGATATTTTTGAGGATTTAAAGTGGGCAAACAGCGTAGTTGTCGGTTGCGGATTGGGCAATAATGACGATATTCAGGTTGTTGTTGACCAGATTATTAAAACGAGCGAAGTGCCGGTAGTTCTTGATGCCGACGGAATAAATGCAATAGCTCCTTTCATAGATATAGTAAAGGATAAAAAAGCTCCGCTTATTATTACTCCGCATCCGGGCGAAATGGCAAGGCTTATAGGCGAAAGTGTTGATTATGTTTGCTCTCATAGGCTTGAGGTTGCCAAGGCTTTTGCTAAGGAAAATGATGTGATTGTTGTTTTAAAGGGTGCAAACACCATTGTTACAAACGGTAATGACGTGTTCTTTAATATGACAGGCAACCCGGGCATGGCAATGGGCGGCACGGGAGATATGCTTTCAGGTATAATAGGCTCGTTTTTAGCGCAGGGTTTAGAACCTATTGAAGCGGCAAAAGCGGGTGTATATATTCACGGCAGATGCGGCGATATCGCAAAGCAGGAAATTTCTGAACGTGGAATGACTGTTGACGATATGATTTATGTTTTGGGAGCTTTGATGTCCGAATTTGAATAAAGGGCGGATTTGCTTGAAAAAAATAATATCATTTTTGTTAGTATCATTGTTTATTTTCACTTTTTCTTCGTGCACAATAAAAATTAATACCCCCGAAATACCGCAGTCATTTAATCAAAATGCTGTTGTTACTTCGGGGGATTTTTCTTTTGAATGTGAAATTTGTAAAAATGAGGAAATTGTTTCGGTTAAAGTTAAAAACACTAATGCCTTGGGACTTGTTATGATATATGACGGAAACACCGTAAATTTTAAATATGATGAATATTCAAAAAGGATTTCAGGTGAAAATTTTGAAAAGGGAAATACGGCCATTATCATTTATGATGTGATTAATGCGCTTGAAAATGAGGAGACGCAAAAACATATTATTGACGGCGGAGTAAAATACGAGGGGAAAACGAACTTTGGCGAATTTGTTCTTGTTCAAAACGATAATTCGACCTTGAAATCCCTTTCTTTTAAAAACAGTGATTACAGAATTGATTTTAAATAATTATTTTTATTATCTTTTATTAAAGTCTTTAATTGACGGCAAATTAAAAAATCCCCGCCTGATTAGATTCAAGCGGGGATATATTTTGTTATAATATTGATATTAAGCTTTTACCCTCTGCCTTTGACCAAGGGTTGCGACAGATGACATCGACAATTTGAACAGGTCTGGTAATTTTAGTTACGACAAATGCTTTTGAGCCTTCGTAAGCCTCAACCCCTGCCGTAATAGCCGCAATAATTTCGTTATTCATAATTACACCTCTTTAGTTTTTAAGGCTGTGCATAGGAGCAGGAATTTTACCGCCACGGTTGATGAATTGAGCAGGTGATTTGGTATTAACTTTCATAACGGGACCGCTGCCCAAAAGGCCACCGAATTCAAGCTCGTCACCGATTTTTTTGCCGACAGCAGGAATAACTCTTACAGCAGTTGTTTTGCAGTTTACCATACCGATTGCTGCTTCATCGGCAATAATACCGCTGATAACCTCAGGCGTTGTGTCACCCGGAATAACTATCATATCAAGACCGACAGAGCAAACAGCAGTCATAGCCTCAAGCTTTTCAATAGTGAGCGCACCGCTTCTTGCGGCATTAATCATACCTGCGTCCTCACTTACCGGAATAAATGCACCCGATAAACCTCCGACAGATGACGATGCCATTACGCCGCCTTTTTTAACTGCATCATTAAGCATCGCAAGGCAAGCGGTTGTGCCTGCACCGCCGCACTGCTCAATACCGATTTCCTCAAGAATGTGAGCAACAGAGTCGCCGACAGCCGGGGTAGGAGCAAGCGAAAGGTCAACAATACCGAAATCGACGCCAAGCCTTCTTGATGCTTCAACACCTACAAGCTGACCCATACGTGTAATCTTAAACGCAGTCTTTTTAATGAGTTCTGCAATTTCATTAATTGAATATTCGGGATGCTTTGAAACGGCACTTCTTACAACACCCGGACCTGATACACCAACGTTGATTACGCAATCAGGTTCGCTGACACCGTGGAAAGCACCTGCCATAAACGGGTTATCCTCAGGAGCATTGCAAAATACCACAAGCTTGCCTGCCGCAATACAATCGTTATCTTTGGTAAGCTCGGCAGCTTCTTTAACCTTTTGACCCATAATCTTAACGGCATCCATATTAATACCTGCTTTGGTTGAGCCGATATTAACAGATGAACAGATATGCTGTGTTTCAGCTAAGGCTCTCGGAATAGAGTTGATAAGCTCAAGATCACCTGCCGCAAAGCCTTTTTGAACGAGTGCAGAGTATCCGCCGATAAAGTTTACACCGATGGTTTGCGCCGCTTTTTCAAGTGCTAAAGCGTATTTAACAGGGTCACCGCCGCTGATGCCTGCCATAATTGCAATCGGAGTAACGCTGACTCTTTTGTTAATAATAGGAATACCGTATTCCTTTTCAATCTGCTCACCGGTTGATACAAGATGCTCAGCCTTTTTGCAGATTTTGTCATATATTTTTTGACATGATTTGTCAATATCGGTATCGCCGCAGTCAAGAAGCGAAATACCCATTGTCGTTGTTCTGATATCAAGGCATTCGTCTTGAATCATTCTTATTGTTTCAAGAATTTCTTTTGAATTAATCAAGAGTAATACCTCCTATATTCTGTGCATTGAGTTGAAAATATCTTCGTGCATTGCGTGAATTGAAAGATTATTTTCCTCGCCGTATTTTGTAAGCTCCTCCGAAAATTCAACAAAGCCTACTGTGCTCTTGCTGATGTCCGCAAGCATAATCATACAAAACATATCGTCAAGAATAGTCTGTGAAACTTCGGTAATGTTGATATCGTGCTTTGCACAAATTGATGAAACCTTTGCAAGAATACCTACTGTATCTTTACCTACAACTGTTATAAATGCTCTCATGTATGCGACCTCCGCTTTATACTTATATTTGTATTGTTTAAAATTATAACAGAGTAGCAAACTTTTTTCAACAAAGTATAAGAAATATATTTTATTTTTTTAAATTTTATGTTATTATATCAAAAGCTATTATATATTGTATATTTGAGAGGCAATTAAATTGAAATATAAAAATATAGTCGATGTGCATACTCATTCAATTCATTCTTTTGACGGGAACGACAGCGTTGAGGCTCTTTGCCTTGCGGCAATTGAAAAGGGTGCAAAGGTGCTTGCTGTTACTGATCATTGCGATATAGACGGCAAGGATATGGTTGTAGATGAGCTTTGCCCGCCTCAGCTTAAGGATTTGAACGATTGTATAAATAAATACAGCGATAAAATCGAAATACTTAAGGGCATCGAAATAGGACAGGGCATATATAGAAAGAAAGAAACAGAGGCTCTGCTAAAAAAATACGATTATGATTTTGTTTTAGGCTCGCTTCATAATCTTGAAAATATGGAGGATTTTTTCTTCCTCGATTATAAGAATTATGATATCGATGAGTTGTTGACAAGGTATTTTGACGGCTTATTGGAGCTTTGCCAATGGGGCGCATTTGACTCTCTTGCCCACCTTACTTATCCCTTGAGATATATTGTTGCAAGGGAAAAAATTAATGTTGATATGAATAAATATCAAGATGTTTGTGACGCTATATTTGAAGAACTTATTAAAAATGATAAGGCGCTTGAAATCAATACGTCGGGTCTTTTTATGGATATGAAGGATACGCTTCCGAATATTTCATTTGTTAAAAGATATAAAAAACTCGGCGGCAGATATATTACCGTCGGCTCTGACTCTCATTATGCAAAAAGAGTTTGCCAAGGTATTGAGCAGGGGCTTGATATCGCACGAGCGGCAGGTTTTGACAGCGTTACAGTTTTTGAAAAACGTCAGCCAAGACTGATTACTATTGAGTAAATTTGAGATAAGGAAAAGATTATGGATAAATTATTGGAAATAATTGAAAAAAATCCGAGATTGTCTAACAGCGAAATTGCAGTTATGCTCGGTAAAAGCGAAGAAGAAACAGAAGAACAAATCCGTCTTTATGAAAAGTCGGGAATTATTAAGGGCTACAGAGCAATGATTGATAAAAATAAGGCGAATTCCCAAACGGTTACTGCGCTTATTGAAATCAGAGTTCAGCCTAAATTCGGCCACGGATTTGATGAAATTGCAAACAGAATTGCGGCTTTGGAAGAAGTTGAAAGCATTTATCTTATGAGCGGCGGATTTGACCTTTGTTGTATGGTCAGCGATAAATCATTTGAGGAAATTGCACTTTTTGTTGCTAACAGGCTTTCTCCGCTTGACGGCGTTATGTCTACGGCAACTCACTTTATTCTTAAAAAATATAAGGAGCAGGGTGTATACTTTACAGAACCTCCTAAGGATGACAGGGGGATTCTTTCTTTCTGATGGACTACAATAATTATTTAAACCCTACTCTCGTCAGCATTAAGCCAAGCGGAATAAGAAAGTTCTTTTCTATAGCTGAGGAGATGGATGATGTTATATCCCTCGGTGTCGGTGAGCCGGATTTTAAAACTCCGTGGCACATCAGGCAAACAGGTATTAACTCGCTCGAACAGGGCGCTACAAGATATACGGCTAATGCCGGTCTTATTCTTTTAAGAAACGAAATTGCAAACTATTATAAACGTAGATTTAATGTGAATTACAGCGCTGACGACGAAATTATGGTTACTGTCGGCGGCTCGGAGGGTATCGATATGGCTATTCGTTCTCTCGTTTGTCCGGGAGATGAGGTGCTTGTTGTTGAGCCGAGCTTCGTTTGCTATAAGCCGATTATAGAAATTTGCGGCGGTGTAGCTGTTCCTATTGTTACTGAAAATAAGAATAACTTTAAGCTTATGCCTGAAGAAATTGAAAATGCCGTAACCGATAAAACGAAACTTATCGTTTTGCCTTTCCCAAATAATCCGACGGGCGCCGTTATGCGTAGGGCTGATTTGGAAAAGATTGCCGAGGTTATTAAAAAGCACGATTTGTTCGTTTTGTCAGACGAGATTTACTGCGAGCTTACCTATGGAAATGAGAAACATACCACTATTGCATCTCTTGAAGGTATGCAGGAGAGAACGATTGTTATTAACGGCTTTTCAAAAACATATTCTATGACGGGCTGGCGACTTGGATATGCGCTCGGTCCGGCTCCTGTTATTAAGCAGATGACAAAGCTTCATCAATACGCTATTATGTCTGCTCCCACCACATCGCAGTATGCCGCTGTTGAGGCGCTTCGCAACGGTGATGAGGATATTAAAAAAATGCGTGACGATTATGATATGCGCCGTCGTTTTACGGTAAATGCGTTTAGAGAAATCGGACTTGACTGTTTTGAGCCTGAGGGCGCATTTTACGTTTTCCCTTGTATTAAGTCAACAGGCCTTTCGTCTGAGGAATTTTGCGAACGGCTTATTATGTCTAAGCACGTTGCGGTTATTCCGGGCAACGCCTTTGGCGATTGCGGTGAAGGATTTATACGTGTATCTTATTGCTATTCTATTGATAATATTAAGGAAGCGGTAAGACGTATCGGCGAATTTGTTAAAGAACTTGGAGAAAATTAATGTCAGTTAAAGTTAAGGCTTATGCAAAAATTAATTTAATGCTTGATATTATCAGCACACGCAAAGACGGCTATCACGATTTATTTATGATTATGCAAAGTATCAATCTTTATGATACTGTCACAATCAGCGAAACAAAATCTAAGAAGATAACCATTACCTGCAATATTGACGATATCCCTCTTGATGAAAAGAATATTGCATACAAGGCGGCTGATGCATTTTTTAAAGCAAATAAAATTAAAAATAAAGGAATTAATATTGATATAGTTAAGTGTATTCCCCATCAGGCAGGTCTTGCAGGCGGAAGTGCGGACGGAGCGGCTGTTCTTGTTGCACTTAATGAGCTTCTCGGTACAAATCTTTCCGATGACGAACTATGCGATATCGGTGTTAAAATCGGCGCTGATGTTCCGTTTTGCATTAAGGGCGGTACTCTCTTGGCGCAAGGTATTGGCGACGTGCTTCATAAGGTTAAGCCGCTTCGTAAGTGCTTTATTTTGATTGCAAAGCCCGATTACGGTGTGAATACGGGCAAGGCGTATGCTTTGTTTGATTCAAACGGCAAAATCCACACCCCAGATAAATTCGGTATGCTTTGCGCAATGCAAAACAGGGATTTGAATGAAATTTGCGCAAAAATGGAAAATGTTTTTGAGCAGTTTATTGAAGTGCCCAATAAGGTTGACATTAAAGAGGTTATGAGAAATAACGGCGCATTGGGCGTTTGTATGAGCGGCAGCGGGCCTACCGTTTTCGGCATTTTTGATGAAAAAGAAAAGGCTGAAAAGGCAGGCGATGAGCTTGCGGCTTATGCTAAGGATATAGCAGTTACAACTCCTGTTAATAAGGGTTGTAAAATTATTAAATGATTTGGTGATTATATGAAAACATACGAACAGGTTGACACTTATATGCAGCAAATTGGGCTTAAATATGTTAAGTCCTCTAATGAGTTTGTTGCCGGCCTTGCAATAAGAACAAATAAGGATTATACTCAAAAGGTTGCTGCTGAACTTAATTCACGTGCACAGCACAGTAATTCAAGCAATATGGTTTTTTATAAAATTAAAAATGAAACCTTTGACGGCTCAATTTATATTTCTGCGGCTTTTGACGGCGGTCTTTTCAGGCATCTCGGCAATTTAATTATTGATAATGCAGAGCTTTTTGACGGTAAGGAGACAGTTGATTTTGCATGCGATTGCGGTATTGTTACCTGCTTTATTGCAAAAATGTATCCAAACTGCCATATCACGGGCGTTGATGTTAATTCGTCTGCGATTGAAAATGCTAATATTCTTAAGGATAAGCTCGGCCTTGATAATGTAGATTTTGTTTGCAGCGACGTTTTTGAATATAATAATGAAAACAAGGCTGATACTGCCGTGACGTTTCGTGCACTTCTTGACGTTTGTATGGCAAAGACTAAAGAGCTTCCTTTCTTCGGCGAAAGAATGTGGAGAGAAAATCAATATAAAGACGCTTTTGCGGATTTTGTTAATGTAATTAATAATAATATAAAGCCCGACGGTAAGGTTTTGAGCGTTGAACGTTATACTGCCGATTACGGCTGGCTCGGCTATATGATGGCGCTTGAGGATAAGGGCATACATATTAATGCAGATAAAAGCGCCGTTATGCGTGCAAGTGATATTTCTTCTGTTAAGGAATACAGCGTAACCTTTGCCGGCTTTAATGAAAGTGACAGCGCTGAAAATGCTTTTGATACTGTTTTGTCAAGAGAATTTAAAGCAGGGCAGGGTTATGAGGGCGAAATGGCTGAATTTGCTCTTTATTATGACAGCGAGGGCGATATCAATTTTGTCGATATTTATAAAGACGATAAACTTTTGCACCAATTTGCAACCGCTCAGTCTAAAAAGGGAAAGCTGATTTCGTATGAGGCTTCAGGTAACAGAAAAAAGGTTAAGTATCTAAACGCTAAAAAGCGTGATGCCTTAGAAAAGCAACTTGCGGATAATTTGTTACTTTATGACGAAAAAATATATAAAATAACCAAATATTCCAAATGATTTATATAATATTATATTAGGCGGAATATCCCGAAAAATATATACATGTAACTCAAAACGTACAAAAGTAGTTCAGCTACGAACTACCATTGTACGTTTTGTCAATTTATTAACAATTGTTTATACAAAATCAACAAAATCAAAAATAACTATTGATTTTTTTGTGCAAAAGTGCTAAGATTTAGTTGTAATCAAAAAACAAACGAAATAGTTTGTTCAATATTTGTTAATTGATTGCAAATAACTAATTAATAATCAGGCGTATGAAAATCATTTTTATTAAGGTTTTGGTCGGCATTTTGTTTGGTGTGGCTTTCGGGCTCATCTCGGTGCCGTTATCAAAAAAGTTGATTCTTTCAAGAAGTGAAGATCCCGGCGACGTGATTGTTTTAAGGAAAAAGTCAACTTACATATTAACAGCCTTGGCAGGGGCTGTGTCGGCAGTCGGTTTTATATTAACGGCTGATGACGAAACGGTGCTGATAAGGAATTTGGCGCTTCTGCTTCCGATGTTGGCTATCGCAATAGTCGATTCGTTAATTCGTAAAATTCCAAATTCGCTTTTGCTGGTTATGATAATCACGCAAGCGGCATATATTGCTTATGTGTGCATCACTTCGCATACAATTTATGCATTAGTCAATGCAGGCATAGGATTTTTCTTAGGCTTCGTTGCTTTCACAATTCCGTCGTTTCTTAAGGTTCCTGTCGGCGCAGGCGACGTTAAGTACAGCGCAGTGATTGGCATGATAATGTATATAGGTTGCTACTTGCAGGTTATGATGATTGTTGGAATTTTGGTTTTGGCAGTTTACATTATATTGAAAGCTACCAAGCGTGGAGGAATGAAAACCCTTATCCCCATGGGCCCTTTCATTTCCGCTTCAACAGTAATTTCAATGTGTTTCCCGGTGCTTAATTCTCTGGTAGTGCTGGAAAATATGTTTTAATTAACAAATAAATTATTTTAAATCTTATAAGGAGGAAAAACAAATGAGCTTTATTAAGGATGAAAACGGACAGGGCATGCTTGAGTATGTACTTATCATTGCTTTAGTTGCAGTTGTAGCTATCGTAGCTCTTGTAGCAGTTAGAACTGTTCTTAAGAACAAGAATCAACAGATTTCTAGTCAGATGAATGCAGCTAATGCTGCTGACTAAAAAGTCAATGTTTCTTTAATTAAATGTGTTATAGGGGGGCAGGGAAACCTGCTCCCCTATTTCATTTAAAAACAACACCTTTATGTTTGAGGGGTGAAAGCTCTTTATGATGACAAAAATTTATAAATACAGGTTAAAAAGAAAAAACGAAGAAGGTCAATCAATGCTTGAATTTGTATTGGTTCTTCCTGTCTTTGCTTTAATTCTTTTTATGGTGCTCGATTACGGCTGGCTCTTTATTAATTATATCGAAGTGTCAAATACTTCCCGTAATGCTGCTCGTATTGCGTGCGTTGAGTATGAAACCGTTAATCTTGAAAACGGCGCCGTTGTCAGTCCTAAGTCGTATACTCTTGACGATTTGGACGATGATGATATCAATGACGAAACTAAGGATATTATCAGGCAGGTTAAAAACTCGCTTCCGAAAAATGTTGATAATGTAAAAATCAAGGTGTCGTATTCAAATGATATTGAGGCTGAGATTGAAAACCGAACGGTTAAAAACAGGTCAAGCGGTGATGTTACGATTTATGTTGAATGCAGGATACCCGTTTTTACGCCGATTTTAGGCTCGGGAGCAGATAAAATGCATTATACACTTAAATCAAGCTCCACATTTAAAGTTGAAAAATCAGACGGCGCTTAATGCGTCTCTTTAATATAAATATAAATTATGATGTAATTAATTAATTTTAGAGGTAAGTTTATGAAAAAGGTTTATTTAATCGCAGTTATAGTTGCAATTATCGCAGGCGTTGCTACATATATGTTTGCAACGGAAATTAACAGTAAAACAAAATTTAAGGACGCAGAAATGGTAACTGTTTTAGTTCCTACTGCCGATATTGAAAAGAACGTTGAAATTACGGCTGATATGTTTGAGGGCGATAATCCTCAAATTGTTACAAAGGAAATTCTTGCCGCAGACGCAACAGATAATTACGTTAAGGCTCAAACAGAGCTTGTTGACGACGCAAAGGACGTTCATATGATTACTGTTGATAAGCTTTATGCGAATGAACCTATTAACAAAAACAGGCTTGAAGATAAAAACGGCGATGACGTCGCTCTTTCTCTCAAATTGCCAAAGGGCATGGTTGCTTATTCGTTTGACGCCGGAAGCGTTAAGAGTGTTGACGGTTATATCAGCGAGGGCGATACGGTTGATGTGCTTGTCAGCAAAACAGACGACCAGGGCAAAGTTAAAACAGAAATTGCTTATAAGGGCTTAAAGATTTTAAGAGTTTCTACCAATGCAGATAATTCTACTGCTTCTCAAAGCGGAACGAAGATTACTACATATAATACTCTTACCGTTGAAGTAACAAAGAAGCAGTCGCTTAAGCTTTATGAAATCGAAAGTAAATACGATTATAAGCTTATCCTTAACCCAAGACAAAAGTAATCTACAAGGAGAATCCCTATGAGCAACATTAACATTGTAGTTTGTGCAGAAAAAACCGAATATAAGGTTGCATTAAAAAATAAAATAACAAGTGACGAACTGTCAATTATAGGCTATGCCGATTTTCAGCCGGACGCAAAGGTTAGAATTCAAGGCTTTGTTCCCGACGTTGTGGTTTTCGTTCTTGACAGCGAAGATATTAATTCCGATTTCTTCAATTTTGTTGAGGATATTAATTTAGGCTCGTTTGGCTGTTCCGCAATTATTATGACGGACAACGTTACGGTCGATATCGTCAATAATGCGGCGCAAAGCGGTATCAGACGTGTAATGAGTATCAATATCGGCAATGAAGAATTTACAAATACAATTAAGAACGTTGTCGGCAACGAAAAAAAGCTTAACCAAAACTTTAATGTTACAAAAAAAGTACGTTCAAGAGTTTATTCGTTTTTCAGCGGTAAAGGCGGCGTAGGCAAAACAACAATTTGCACCAACACAGCCGTTTACCTTGCAACTCTCGGCAAAAAGGTACTTCTTGTTGACCTTGACTTGCAGTTTGGCGATGCAGATATGGCGCTTGACTTGAATCCGAGTGAAACAATAGTTGACCTTGCAAGAGATACAAACGGCATTTCGATTGATAATTTATCCTCTTGCTGCTGCACTCATGCGTCAGGCTTGTCTGTTCTTGCTTCTCCGAGTTCACCTGAGCTTGCCGAGTATATTCAGTCAAACCATACAAAGGCAATTATCGACGTGGCTCGTAATTATTATGAATATATCATTCTCGATTGCGGCTGTGCACTTACTGACCCTGTTATTACAGCGCTTGAATCAAGCGACGATATCTTTATGGTAAACGATGTTAACATTCTTTCGCTCAAGCGTGCCAAGCTTTGCCAAAATGTTTTGTCCCAAATTAATCAGCAGGATAAGGTAAAGCTTATAATTAATAAGAATGTTAAAAAGAATAATGTTAAAATCAGCGATTTTGAAAATCTTCTCGGTATTGACGCTTATGCTGTTATTTCAAGCGATTTGAAAACAGTAAACAGCTCGCTTAACAGCGGTCAGCCGCTTATTACATATAAGCCGAGAGCGGTTATTGCCAAGGATATTTCTTCTTTTGCTAATAAGCTTATTATGGAAAGAGAAGGCACATTAACGGCAACTACAAAGAAGAAATCATTTGGAAAGAAGAAATAATTAAATGGGATTGTTAGACAGATACGGCGTAAACGGTGAAGAACAGCCGAGAGAGGAAAACGCTTTTGCTAAAAGAGGCGGCGAAGCACCTCACGATAAACTTGCAAAAATAGCAATTGAAGACCCGTTTGCAGAAACAAAAACGAAAATACATAACGCAATTATCGAACAGCAGATTGCTTCGGGTGAAACTGTTACCGACGAATCAATGCGTAAGCTTATCGACGAATATGTTGAAAAGCCGGAATATAATATCCCCCGTGTTGACAGGGATACCATTAAAGAGCAGCTTTATGATGACATTATGGGCTACGGCCCAATCCAATGCCTTGTTGACAGCGATGAGTATTCTGAAATTATGGTAAACGGATATGACCACGTTTATGTTGAATCTCACGGTAAACTTGTTTTGACGGATATTAAATTCAAAGATAATGACCATCTAATGCAAATTATTGACAGAATCGTATCCCGTGTCGGCAGGCACGTTGACGAAGCAAGCCCTATGTGTGACGCAAGACTTCTTGACGGTTCTCGTGTTAATGTAATTATCCCGCCCGTATCTCTTGTAGGTCCTATTCTTACAATTCGTAAATTCGGTAAAACGCCTATTTCGGCAGAAAATCTTTTGACTTGGGGCTCAATCAATTTAAAAATGCTCAATTTCCTTGAAGCTGCCGTTAAAGGTAAATTAAATATAATCGTATCTGGTGGTACAGGTTCAGGTAAAACAACACTTCTTAATGTTTTATCGTCCTATATTCCGCATGATGAAAGAATTATCACCATTGAGGACTCGGCGGAGGTTCAGCTCCACCAGGAGCACGTTTTAACTCTTGAAGCCCGTCCGGCTAATATGGAGGGCAAGGGTAGAATTTCAATTCGTGATTTGGTTGTAAACTCCCTTCGTATGCGACCTGACAGAATTATCGTAGGTGAGGTTCGTAGTGAGGAAACACTTGATATGCTTCAGGCTATGAACACCGGTCACGACGGCTCGCTTACAACTATCCACGCAAATTCCCCACGAGATTCAATTTCCCGTATTGAAACAATGGTTATGATGTCGGGTTCGGAGCTTCCGTCAAAGGCTATCAGGGATCAGGTGGCTTCGGCTATAAATCTTATTGTTCAGCAGGCTCGTCTCAGGGACGGTTCAAGAAAAGTAACCTCTATTTCCGAAATTGTCGGAATGGAGGGCGATGTTATTCGTATGCAGGACATTTTCACTTATGAAACCGAAGGTGAAATGGACGCAAACGGTAAATTTAAAGGCTCTTTTAAAGCAACAGGTATTATTCCTAAATGTGTTGAAAAAATACGTGAAAACGGAGTGGGTGTAAATAATGACTGGTTTATCAATTAATGTAACGACAATAATTTTAACTGTTGCGTTTGCTCTGTTTGCATTTGTTTTCGCTTTTCTTATTTCTTCGCTTGTTTCTAAAGATAAAATCGCATCTGACAAGCGACTTGAAGAACTTAAGAAAAACGAGGGAGACAGCGAAAATTATTCCCTTGCAAAGCACGAAAGCAGAATGAAAAAAAGAAACAGGGAAAAGAAAAAGCAGGGTGGATTTTTCGAAAAATTCGGAAGTGCGCTTTATGTTGAACTTCAAAGAGCCGATATGAAAATGCGACCTGAGGAATTTTTAACCATTTGGCTTTTGGTAACTGTTGTTCCGGCGGCGCTTATTGTTTTGTTTTTGCAAAACTCCGTTATTGCGCTTGTGGTTTTAATTATTTGCCTTTTAGTTCCTATGCTTTTAATCAAAATGAAGCAAAAGAAAAGGGTTAAGAAATTTGAATCACAGCTTAGTGACGCACTTATTATTGCTTGCTCTTGCTTGAAATCCGGTCTTAGTTTTACTCAGGCTATGGAAACTATCGCTAAAGATATGGATGACCCTATCAGCGGCGAATTTGCTTTGGTAATTAAGGAAATGAGTATGGGCGCTTCAATGGAAGAAGCTCTTGATAAGCTTAATACAAGAATTAAGAGTAAGCATTTGGCTCTTATGGTTTCCGCTGTTTTGGTGCAAAGGCAGACGGGCGGTAATCTCTCCCAAATTCTTGAAAATATTTCAAACACAATTAAGGAACGTATGAAACTTCAGCAGGAACTTAAATCCGCCACCGCTTCGGGTAAAATGTCCGGTACGGTTGTAGGTATGATGCCGATTGCTATTTTGCTTATGTTCTTTGTTGTAAACAAAGATTTTGTTATGCCGCTTTTTACGGAAAATTTAGGACGAATTTTCTTAGGCGTTGCGGCAGGTCTTGAAGTTACTTGTTTCTTGATTATTAAAAAAATTACTACCATCAAAATGTAAGGAAGTGTCAGTATGCTACCATTTATAGTTATTTCCTACGCTTGTTTTGCACTCGTTATTGTTGTATTAATTATGGGTAAAAAGGGAAGCGAGGAGGATAAAAATCTTCGCCGAATGAAAACAATCGGCAAAGACGTTGTAAAAGCGGATTATAAAAATGTAGATACCTCGTTTTATGAGAGAAACATTAAGCCGTTTCTTGACAAAATGAATAAAAAGGGCGACGAAAATCAAAGCAAGAATGCAAGGGCTAAGGCCCAAAATGAATTGATTGCCAAAAAGCTTCGTCAGGCAGGCTTGCATATTTCCGTTTCTAACTTTAAATTTTTCAAAATGGCATTTATGATATTGACGATAATTATATTCATGGGCGTTTCGCTTTTGCTTATTAATGTAACTCAATTTTTCTATTTGCCAATGCTTTTTGGTATGATTATTGCACTTCTCGGCCCTAATCTTTTCCTTAACAGCAAGGTTAAATCTCATCAGAGTGCAATCAAAGCGCAACTTGCAGATACGCTTGATTTAATGAGCGTTTGTATGGAGGCAGGTCTTAGCTTTGACGCTTCCCTTGTTAAAATCAGCGAACGTATGGAAGGTCCGCTTATTGATGAGCTTATAACAGTATTCAAGCAAATTCAGCTTGGCAGAAACAGAAATGAAGCGCTTAAAAGCCTTGCGGATTCTTGCGAGGTTGAGGAGTTGAAAACTTTTATTTCTGCTGTTATTCAGGCAAACCAGCTCGGTATTCCTATTACTAACGTTCTTCAGGCTCAATCCGAACAGCTTAGAGTTAATAAGCGTGAGGAAATCAAGACTGTTGCCGCAAAGGTACCTACAAAAATGACTATTCCTACGGTTCTTCTTATTCTTCCTGCTATTATTTGTATAGTTATGGGACCTGTTATTATTCAAGTTAAAGACTCTATGGGAGGAATATCGTTTTAATAATGGCACTTTTAAAGGTATATAAAAACGGTAAGCTTCTGCTTGACGAGTGTGAAAACGCAAATCATTTTTTTACTCGTTTTATGGGGCTGATGTATAGAAGGAGTATGGAGGAAAACCATTGCCTTTTGCTTACTCCTTGTAATGAAATACATACTTTTGGTATGAAATTTGATATTGATACAATTGCTCTTTCTAAGGATAATGAAATATTATTTATTGACAGAGCCGTACCGCCTAAAAAGGTACGCAATAAAGTTAAAGATGCTTATAAAGTTTTAGAATTATGCTCCGGCACAGCTGATAAATTAGGTCTTGATGTGGGCGATGTTCTTGACTTTAAATAACGGATATGATTCCAATGTACTTGCAAAAATGTAATTGTGCATTGGAATATAGTTCGTTAAATATATATTTTGGCAAATGGAGAATCAATTTATGGCTAATAACGATGTAGTAGACAGAAACAAAATACTCGGCTCGGCAACTCAGGATTACGGTTTTGATAAGGTGCTTCGTGGCTATGATATCAAGCAGGTTAATGAATATATTTCAAATCTGCTTGCAACTAATAAAAACGCTGGGGAACTTTTTGACCAACGTTATGAGGAATTAAAAAATACAAAGCAAATGCTTGAATATGAACTTTCTCAATCAAAGGGTCAGGTGGAAAAACTAACAAAGCTTCTTGAGGATATACGTGTACAGCGAGATACTTTACAGGCACAAGAGAGTAGTAAAGGTCAAAACCTTGACACCGCTCAAATTGAGGAATATCAGTCAAAAATAGATTCTCTTATCTCAAAAAATCGCCTTTTAGGTGAAGAAAACAAAAAACTTGAGGATAAAAACAGAGATTTGCAGCGTGATGTTGCTCATCTTACCAAAAAAGTTGATAAAAACAGAACGGAAATTAAATCGTTAAGAGAAGAAATTGAGTCGGGAGTGACTAATGAAACCGACAAAAAATATACCGAAATTGCACGTATTTATGAAAGTGCTATTGATAAAGCAGAGGATTTAATTTATCGTTTACAAACTGAGCTTTCGCTTGCCCACTCTAAGGTTGAAGATGTCGGCGAAAATGAAGAATAATATATAACTTTTTTCAGTTATTTGCAGAAAGGGTGTGAGTGTCTTGAAACCTAATAATCAAAAGTCTAAGCGCAATAATGAGCAGGGTGCGGTTATGTTCGTTTCCGTATTTGCGGTTACCATATTTATTTTGCTTGCCGCTATGATTATGGATTTCGGATTATTCTATTATAAACAGGCACGCTTGCAAAATGCCGGCGATGCTGCTGCTACTGCTGTTGCGGCTTCTATCGATGCTACCGATAAAGACTTAAACGCAATTGCAAAGCAATACCTTAAGAAAAACGGTGTTGATTACAGTGATGACGATATGACAATCAATATCCAAAAGAAGGGTATGCTTGATGAAGCAACGGCAAATGATGACGATTATATTACTACGGGATATATCAAAATGACCGTTAAAATAAAAACAGGTACGCTTTTTGGTCCCATTTTAGATATTGATTCGTTAATGCTTCATTCTACTTCTTTTGTTAAGGTAAGTGCTAATTATTCTAACGGTATGCCGAGAGCGCTGAATTATACCCTTTTTGCAGGCTCAACAGAAGGCACCGCTGAAAATCCGGCTATTAAAATTAACGGCAGAACAGGAACCGCAGCCAATATAATAGTAAGCGGATTTGAAACTATGCTTAATAAGCTCAACGAAAAGCTGTTTCAACCTCTTAAAGGCTTTTTCGGCGGCACACCTAATTATACTGACCTTGTTCACATTAACCTGTCAGAAGCAATTACCAACGGTGATATTCATTCTAATTCCAATATGAACATAGGTGTTCAGGTTGTAAACGCTTCACGTGTTAAAGACGGCAATTTGCAGGATGTTAAGACTGACAAAGACGGTAAACCTATTCTTGCAAGAGATGAAGATGGTAATATCATTTATCAAAAAGACAAGGACGGTAATTTTATTTACAGGATTAAAACTGATGCCAACGGCAATCCTGTTCCTGAAAGAGATAAAAACGGTAATATTATTTATTCAGATACACCTGCAACTGATGATAACGGCAACCCGGTATATAAGGTTGACGAAAACGGAAACTATATCCCTAAAAAAGATGCCGACGGCAATGTGCTTAAGGATGAAAACGGACATATTATTTATGAGCAGGAATATGAGCCTAAGTACGTGAAGGAAAAGGTGCCTGTATATGTTTATGAAAACTATACTCAAAGCACAAGCGATGAAAATTCCGCTAACGATTACGGTCAGGTTACATATACCGCTGTAAAGAATATTAACTTTACAAACACAAGCTGGAATCCTGACAGTGTTCATCTTTATGTTCAAAACCAGCAAAAAATTGAATCTACTCAAACTGCTCTTGCTATTCTCAATATGATTGATTACAGCAAAGTCAGAAGTCTTGATTCTCTTAAAAACGAGTATGAATCCACTGCCGAAGATTTCTTTGAAGCAAAGGGCAGTGTTATTACAGAAGCGCAAAAGGCTAAAATTTTGGCGCAAAAGGAAAATCTTGTATTAAACGGTAATACAATTACTTTGGCAAATCAAGAATCAATTGTTTATGACATAAACAGAAATGATTCAAGAGCCATGCTTGAAAAAGCGTATGAGGACAGTCATACCTCTTCAAGTTCAACCGAAGTAGACGGTATTACTATTGAAAAGAGCAAGCTTTTTGACCAAATAAGCAACGGTGAGGATAGGCTTTATACTGACGATACAAAAACAACACTCCTTTTCCAGAATGTTGCCGATACGCTTGACCGTGGCGGTGCAGGCTATCAAATCGAAGTAGGCAAGGGAGAAAATAAGTATACTGTTGTTGTTACGGGCGATAAAGTAAACCGTGACTATGCAAAAACACGAAGCGATACAGTAGGCTCCGATTACGACAGCAACGCTACGGCTATAGGCGCAAAATATGCAATGTATAAAACGTTCCAGCAGCGCCTTGGCGATAACGGATTTATCACTACCCCGAATTTGAAACCGTACTTTATCCGTATGACGAATAAGTCTGTTGCAAATTCACTTAAAAAGAGGGGAGATTATACCTCAACTGCGGCAAAGGTAACAGTAAGAAAGGCTGTTGCAGACCTCGGCGACCAGCTTCAGGATATTCTTGACAAAACAAGCTATGACGATAAGACATATTCCGATTTCAGCGACGTAGTTAAAAAAGATACTTCTCCTTTCTTTACTCAAAATATGGCTTCAAAGAGCAGTGGTCTTACTAAGCTCGAAGGCGACGCTCACACTAAGTTTAACAACTATTCGTTATATAATTCAAATGACGTACTTAAAACTCCGAGTGAGTTTGTTGATGAATATAAAAAGTCATATAAGTTTGCAGACGTTGCAAATAAGAACTATTATGATAAAGAAATCAGCGGTAAATATGCCGACGACGGTGTTCAGGCTAAGAAAAAAACAATTGAGGAAAAAGATATTTCTGTTTCGGAAAAATATAACAGTGTTAAGGACGATGCAACTTATAAGCGTCTTTCATCTCAACATCTTCCTAATAAAAAGGATGTATTCCTCGGCGACAGCAACGATTATACAAAGCGACATGAATTTAACGATTATGTAGATTCAGCATACAGCGTTAAGCCTGATATGGAAACGGCAACTGCTCTTACTAAGCCGAATTCTTTCAATATCAACGATTATATGCCGACGATTGATTATGATAATCATACCGTTACGGCAAACGGCGGAATCACTTTCGGTAACGGCTCGACAAAGCTTGATGACTTCCATGTAACAAGCAGCAGTAATGAACAGTATTTAGTTGACGGCAAAAAGAATTATTGGCTTACAAACGGATTAAAGAGGTCCGGTTGGGTGCGTGTTTCAGGCAGAACCGGCGGCTACGGCGTAGTTGTAGGTGATGTAGTTGTAAAAAATAATATTGATGTCGGCGGTTATACTACCGGCAGTTACAGCGAATGTACCTTTGTTGTTGATGGTGATCTTACTTTAACCGGTGAACTTCAAATGCGTAAAAACAGCGTTGTAATTGTTACAGGTAATCTTACTTGCGGCAAGCTGTTTATGAAAGACGGCGCTCGCCTTTATGTTAAGGGCAACATTACCGCAAACGATATGAGCTATGACGGCGACTCCAACCAAAAGATTTATTGCGGTGGAAATGCTAAGATTCCTCATAATCTTGATTCTTCGAGAGAATTTAAGATAGGCGGTGATCTTGAGGCTCACGAGCTGACCCTTACTTACACAAATTCTTATTCAAACTATTATTTCGGCGGAAGCGTTAAATGTACTAAGTTCAATGCCGATAATAACGATACGAAACTTATTTTTGATTCATTTGAATGTTCAGGCACAACTACTCTTAATAACAGAACTTCGCTTACAGTAAACGGCAATGCAAAAACAGGCACCATTTACATGTATAATGACAGTGTTATATCTGTTTGCGGCGATATGAGTTCCACAAATGAGCAAAGCCTTTTTCAAAGTTCAAAAATCATAGTAAACGGTGTTGCTTCTCTCGGTACACTCAAACTTTATGGCGATTCAAAGCTTTACGCAACTGGTGGCGCTCAATTTGCAGGCGAAATCAATGCTTTCGATAATTCAATTGTTAATGTTAACAATGCTATTACATGTAACGATTTGGTTTGGCTTGAGGGCCATGCCAAGGTTTATGCCAATGCATCGTTTACTGCAAAGGGGCTTAGAGCTACGTCCAATAATATCATTCAGGCAAACGGTATTACATTTACTCAGACTGATGATAATGCAAATCAATTCGGCGTTCATTGCCGTCTTGAAAGCTGGGGCGATATTATATTTAACTGCTATGTTTGCGTGGAAAGAGATGGCTTCCTTGTAGCAAAAGGCTATATTAAAGCCAATGGTATTTTTAAAGACGGTAAGGGCAATAACGGCCAAACCGGTTTTGACATTGAAGGTGTTGTATATAGTTGCTCAGATGTAATTACTGCATATCCGTTAAAAATTAATTCGGGTAAGCTTTATTGTGCAGGAAATGTTGAGGCTGCCACAACAAAATCGAGCATTTTTAATGAGGCAGTTCAGGTTAAGGGTACGAGCGAATTGTATGTAACGGGTGTTGTTACAAGCACAATTGACAGAAGGTTTAAGCTTTATTCCGATAATGGCGGTCAAGGCTCAACCGTAAGCATTTTTGGCGCAAACGGTACGACTAAAGGCGGTTATATAAATGCTCTTTCCTCAAAAATTGACGAATTTACCAACGAACAGCCTAATTCACGTGTTTATTTAGGCGACGGTACGTTTGCTCAAACAACTACCAATTCATATTTGAGCTTTTCAAAACAATTTATTAATGCAGGCTCGCTTTATCTTTACGGCTCATTGAGCATTAGTAATAATTTTGTCGGCAATAACGGCGGTTTAACACTTGTAGGCGGTAATATGACTATGTCTTACGGTGCAATTAACCTGTCTGATTCCCATACTTTAACTGTTTTGGGATATCTTTCATCTAACAGCACAATTAGTGTTAATTCTGCTTCAAAGCTGTATGTTGCAAATCATCTTACTACAAACGGCTTAGGCGGTGCATCTGTTACATTGAATGACAATTCATATATGATTGTCGGCGACGGTTCACAAAATTCCTGCAACAGCATCAGTATTAACAGCGGCTCTAAATTCTGGTCTCTTGCCCCGGTATGGACAACTAATGTTGTTAATGTTGAAAGTACAGATGCAAACAATTTGAGCGAATTTTTCTCAAACGGCAAGCATACCATCGGCCAGGTTGATGGAAACACAGCATTAAATAAGACTATTAATATCACAATCAATGGCTTATATGTCGCAAACAATACGGGAGATAAGGTATTAAATTCGCTTCATATTAAGAAATTCGGTCACATAACTCATAACGGTAATCTTACTGTTTTATCATCTCTTAAGGTTGATGACGGCGGTTATCTGTTTGTTAAAGGTGTTACTGAATTGGGAAGTAACTCTTACCTTATTAGCATAAGTGCGGCTAAGATTTCAAACGGCGGTAAGATGTATCTTATGGGCGGTCTTGATATCATCAACAGCGCCGGCTCGGAGAACGACCCTGAAATAGCTTTCACGAGTGATAATGCCGATACATTTATTGCGGCTAATGCTTCAAAATCACTTACATTAAAAGGTGCTCTTCATACAAGAGGTATTGTTAATATTGAAAACAGCATTACTATCAAAGGTAACAACAAACTTGACGGTATGCCTAACAGAGGTGTATCGCTTTCGGTTGCTTCAGGCTCGGCTAATATAAGCGGAAGCGTCACCTTGCCGGACGGCAATGCTTTGTTTGTAAAGTCAGGCTCGCTTGGTATCGGCGGAGATGTTAATATGGCGAGCGTTGTTTATAACTACGGCAAGCTTTATATTCTCGGAAATCTTAATGTTGATTGGAGCAAAACTAAATATATTTCAGACTATGACGGCAAAGACGATGATATGAGAAAGGGTTATTCGCTTAAAAACGGTCAAACAATCGGTACTGTTGACGCTTATCTTTATATCGGTGGAACAAACGACCTTAAATTTTACGGTTATGTTCAAAACTTCGGAGAAATTTACTCTAATGCCGGTATGAGAGTAAGAGGCTGGTGCAGTATGCCCGGCAGCGCAATTATGTGTGACACGGCATTTATCAACTTCAAGAATGCTAAGGCACACTTCGGCGGTACAGTTGACCTTAATTCAAATGCATTTTATAACGGTGAAAATTCTGTATTTGATTGCGGCGGTGATTATACCTACGGTATCGTTACAATCAATCTTGGCTCATTTGCGGCTGCCGGCAATGTTGAAATGAATAAGATTAACGTTGATCAAAATAAATATAACAGCCCAAAATGGAAAAACAGCAAGTCGATGTCATTTATGAACGGCTTTGAAACGATTGACGGTGCTGAGTATAAAAACGCTACCGTTTATGTAGGCGGAAACTTAAAACTCGGCTCTGGTAAGTTGGAGGGTAATGCAGGCTCGTATTTCACAATGGGCAAGACTTATATCGGCGGCGATTTGCTTGATTATTGTAACCGTGCAAATGCTTATTACGCTACCGCTATTTGGGCATTCAATTTCTCAAATACCTTTATAGGCGGCGATTGCTTCGGCGGTGCCGGTATTGCTACGGGTAATAACAGTATCTTTATGGTCGGCGGCGACTATCAGTCAAGGCGAAGCACAAAAATTAATATTGAAATGTTCTCTTATTCCGCTCTTGATGCAACGTACTATTCATTCTGCGATGATAATCGTTCATATAGGGATGAATTTAATAAAGACCCTAAAAAATACAGAAGTGCTTATTTCTATGTAGGCGGCAATATGCTTTGCAATACTATCGGTGCTTCTCTTTGGACTTCATCTGCATCAAAGGTACCTGAAAATAATACTCGTGATACAGATATTTATTCTAATTCAAACGTTTATGTCGGCGGCTCAATGTATGCCAACTCCAAACTTTATATGAAGCAAAATGTTACTCTTGTGGTAGCAGGCAACAAAAAGCTTAATGATACGAGTACGTTAGACGGTATTTTGGGTGCAATTAAGGACGGAACAATCAAGGCTAATGTTCAAAACCTTTTGAATAGTGACGATTATAAGCTTTTTGTTTTCCAATGCCTTGATGAAAACATCTGCTCTAAAATTATTGTAAACGGCAGTATGTTTGTTCGTGATACCGCAAAGATGCGTGATATGACAAAGAACTATATCGCAGGCAATTTCAAGGGCAACGATTATGTTGAAATAGGTAAATCACTTCTTGATGATGACGAGGACAGAAGCCAGGCGGCGGTTGCCGACGGCAATTTCTGGACTAAGGGCGACAGCCTTAAAACATATACCTTTGCAAATGCGGGATACACTTATGTCGGCGGTAATTTTGAAAGCGGAAAGTATACTAAGCTTTATGCTTCAACTACTCTTAAGGTTAAGGACGATTACATCAGTAATAAATATTTAACTCTGCGTCACGATGCTAAAATTTATGTCGGCAAAAAGCTTAAAGCGCTCACGTCTATTGAGGGCGGTTCATACAGCGAATTCCACGTTGGCGGAAGTTTGCAGGCTTCAACATCATGGATTAAGCTTCGTGATTGCACAACCGTTGCAGTCGGCGGCAACTTTACTGCTCTTTCATATATCGAACTTGGCAAATACGGCGATTATGTAAGAACGATAAACGGCAATAAAGTAACGGAGCAAACGGCTCACGGCGTAACTGAAGGTGAAGAGCCTAAGTATGATACAAGTACTGACAGCGGCGACGGCTCATCAAGTGAGGGTGATAAGACAAGCGGCAGTACAGACGCAGGTCAGGACAGCACAAACAGCAACCTTGATAATGACAGCCTTAATGCTCAAAAGGAACTTGAGGAAGATAGCTCAGACCTTGCAAAGGGCGGCAACTTCTTTATCGGTCAATCACTTGTTTCATACACCGGTCAAATCTTTGAATATGCATATTCTCAGGTTACGGTAGGTAATTACGTATTCACTCCTAAGTATCTCACATTAAGGCATAATGCGGATATGTGGGTAATGCCTGAAACCTTTAAGAATGCAACCTATAAGCATAAGCCTTATGTCAGCGACTCAGACGGCTCGCTTTGGGGCGATATTCTTGATGCGCTTAAGAAATTTAATTATACAATTAAGGATACTTTCTCTCCTAAGCAGGGCAGTATTTACACTCTTGGTTCGTTAACTCTTAATAAGAATGCGTCCCTTATGGGTACGTATGATTGCCTTGTTCAAGGTCAGTGTATATTCAGGCAGGATGCGCTTGTATATCTCGGCCACGATTTCACCTGTACGGCTAACAGCTTTAATTTGAATATTTCTTCAATTAAGGGTGACACAAGTTATGCAGGATTTGACAGCCGTGGTACTTCTTCGCAGGACGGTAATACTTCATTCCCTGTTCTCCTTTATGCTGATAACAATATTAATATTTACACAACTATTGATATTCGTTTAACATATCTTGTTGCAAACAAGGGTGACGTAAATCTCTTCAATGTGTATTCAAATACGGAAAATGCAGCATATAATGCAAAACAGCTTCCTAATGCAATTTGCTCATATCAGGGCGATATAAATTATTTTGCAGGTTACGGCAAGCTCGGCGCATTGTTCTATGCTCCTAACGGCAACCTCGATTTCGACGGTTGGTATCAGGAAATTTGGGGCTGCGGTATTGCAAATACTATTGAGGATAACGCTTATTACTTTAATTTGCACAGATTTGAAAATTGGAGAACTATTGATCTTCATCTTGCAGAAAGCGGAAGTATATTCCTTGTATCTGAGGATGAATATAACAGGGCAAAAGAAGATTTGTTTAATTACGATCTTGACGATTCCGGTACGGATATGGCAACAGGCGGCTCAAGCGTATTCTTCCCACGTGATGTGCTTGATAATATCCCCGGCGAAAATTACTAAAATCCAATGATTTTTCAGAGCAATTATTCTTTTGAGTAATTGCTCTGTTTTTTTTAATATTATTGTTTAATGCAAAAATAATATTGCATTTTTATATTTTTGTGTTATTATACTATCGAGGAAGGTTTTGCCTTTATATTGCGGATTGTTTTAGACGCCTTTTTCAAAATTTTGATTTTTAACTATGGAGATAATGATAAAATGAAAAAAACTAAGATTATTTGTACGTTGGGTCCTGCTACCGATAATCCTCAAATACTTGAGAAAATGATTTTATCAGGTATGAATGTGGCAAGATTTAATTTCAGCCACGGCGCATATGAGGACCATGAAAAAAGGCTTAAAGAGGTTATTGCCGTAAGGGAAAAGCTTAATGCTCCCGTTGCAACTTTACTTGATACTAAAGGCCCTGAGGTTCGTCTCGGTGATTTTGAAAATCCCGATGGTGTTACAATTAACGATGGTGATAAGTTTGTTTTAACTACCAAGGAATGCCTCGGTACCGAGAAAAAGAGCTTTGTTAATTACGAAGGGCTTCCTCGTGATGTTAAGCCCGGAACGGTTATTCTTATTAATGACGGTCTTATTTCAATGAAGGTCGATTGTGTTAAGGGCAACGATATTCACTGCACAGTTATTGACGGCGGACTTTTAACCAATCACAAAGGCGTTAATGTTCCCGGTGTAGACCTTAATATGCCTTATCTTTCAGAAAGGGATATGAATGACCTTAAATTCGGCGCAGCTCACGATTTTGATTTCATCGCCGCATCGTTTATCCGCAGTGCAACCGATGTTACTATTCTTCGTAACTTTGTTGACGCCATCGGCTGGAAAGACGTTAAAATTATTTCAAAAATTGAAAATGTGCAGGGTGTAAATAATATTGATTCAATTATTGCCGCTTCTGATGGAATTATGGTCGCAAGAGGCGATATGGGTGTTGAAATTGACTTCCAGCGTATTCCTGCTATTCAAAAAATGATTATAAGAAAAGTTTATGACGCAGGTAAAATTGTTGTTACCGCAACTCAGATGCTTGAATCAATGATTAACAACCCCCGTCCTACAAGAGCGGAAATTACCGATGTTGCAAATGCTATCTATGACGGCACAAGCGCAATTATGCTTTCCGGTGAAAGCGCAGTCGGCAAGCATCCGGTTGAGGCTGTTCAAACGATGACTTCAATTGCTCTTACTACCGAAGGCGATATTGATTATAAAAGAGAATTTGACAACTTTTATCCCGAAAGCGGAGGCAAGGATATTACTTCAGCTATAAGCCATGCTACGGTTACAACTGCTCATGACCTTAACGCTTCTGCAATTATTACTGTTACAAAAAGCGGTACTACCGCTCGTATGATTTCAAAATTCAGACCGCAGACGGATATTGTCGGCGCAACTATTAATCAAAAGGTATGGCGTCAGCTTTCACTTAGTTGGGGTGTTAAGCCTGTTTTGTGTCAGCTTAAGGACAACACGGATGAACTTTTTGACCATGCGGTTGACGTTACAGTTAAGGCAGGTGCGGCAAAAAAGGGCGACACAGTTGTAATTACGGCAGGTATTCCGCTTGGTATGTCAGGTACAACAAATATGCTAAAGGTGCACAAGATTAATGGCTGAGGTTAAATTTGTATTATACAGTGACCCTGATTTTATGCTGGTAAAAAGCATAAGAATGCAGGTTTTTATGAATGAACAGAATATAAAAGGGGAAGAGGAGTTTGACGAACTTGATAAAAGGTCGCTCTTTGCTCTTCTTTTTGACGGCAACAGTGCCGTTGCAACTGCCAGAATAAGCGAAATTCCGAAAGGACTTAAAATCGGCAGAATAGCCGTTCTTAAGGATTACAGGGGAAGGCGATACGGTGCAAAGATTGTTAATGCCGTTGTTGCTAAGTCTATTGAGGCAGGTGCTGACAGAGTTTATGTTGATGCTCAAAACCATGCCGTTAATTTTTACGAAAAGCTTGGATTTCGCATTTGCGGCACTGAACTTATTGATAGAGGAATAGCTCACACACCTATGTGTATTGATAAAGGAGATTTTAATGTCGAAGAATAAAAGCAGGGCAGGTATAGCTTTAATAATTGTTCTCGTGCTTGTTCTTTTGGGTATCGGCGCTTATGTCGGATACACCTATGTTCAAAGCGATGTGAACGGCAACAGAAATACTAAAACCGAATATAATCTTGTTATTGAAAAGGACGATTTTGCTTACCAAATAGGTGAAAAACTTAAATCAAACGGAGTTATCAAAAACGATACCCTTTGGAATTGGTGGATGGATAAGCATTATCCTAAGTTTAGCTATATAAACGGAGAATATAGAATGACTTCGTCTATGAGTTATGAAGATATTGCAAAAAAACTTCAAAATCCCGATATATCTCATAAAAGCGTTTCTGTTTGTATTCCTGAGGGATACACCGTTTTTGATATTGCCGAGACTATGGAAAAAAACAATATCTGTAAAAAGTCCGATTTTCTTGACGCCTGCAAAAATAAGAATGACTATGATTGCGAATTTTTAAATGATGCATATATGAGCGAGAACGTTGCTTATCAGCTTGAGGGATTTTTGTTTCCCGCAACATACGATTTAGCAGAAAACAGCAAGGCAAGTGACGTTGTGGCAACAATGCTTGAAACGTTTGACGGCAAAATCACCGATAAATGGAAAAGCTATTGTGATGAAAACGGTATGTCGCTTTATGAGCTTGTAACTCTTGCTTCGATTGTTGAAAAAGAAACGCTTGGCGACGGCGTTGCCGAAAACATTGCTTCCGTTTTTGTTAACAGATTAAATATCGGTCAGCAGCTTCAAAGTGACGTCACTATTTTTTACGGCAATAAGCTAAGGAAAAACGGATTTAGCGACGAGGTTGTTGCTTCTTATAATACTTATAAATGCAAAGCGCTTCCGAGCGGACCTATTTGCAATCCGGGTGTTGACAATATCAATGCAGTAATTGAGCATAATGATACAGATTATTATTATTTCTTCTCGGATTTGAAAAAAAAGTTCCATTTTGCAAAATCTAATTCGGAATTTGAAACTTTAAAGCAGAAATATCCTTGGCAATAAAATTCATAAATTAAATCTAAAATTTGTATTGACAAATGGGTAGGGGTATGTTAATATATATCCGCAATAAAGAAGAACGCATCGTTCTCCCCTTCAGCTTGGCGAAAAGGGCAATAATTTATTTGTTAATTAATTATTGAAGTGTGAGCGTGTTCTGCGTTCACACTTTAATTTTATTTAAGAGGTGTTTTTTATCAGCAAGGAAACTCAACAGATTAATAGCGAAATCAAAGACAAGGAATTACGTGTTATTTCAGCCGACGGTGAGCAGCTTGGTATTATGAGTGCAAGTGATGCGCTTCATATCGCTGAAACCAAAGGGCTTGATTTAGTTAAGATTGCTCCTCAGGCTAAGCCTCCTGTATGCAAAATTATGGACTATTCTAAGTTCCGTTATGAGCAGGCTAAGCGTGAAAAGGAAAATCGCAAAAATCAAAAGCAGGTTGAAACTAAAGAAATTCGTCTTTCCGTTACTATTGACGTCGGCGACTTCAACACTAAAGTTAATCAGGCTAAAAAGTTTCTCGCATCAGGCCATAAAGTAAAGGTTTCTATTCGTCTTAAGGGCAGAATGATGACTCATTCAGACCTTGGTATTGAAAATATGAAGCGCTTTGCAGCATCGCTTGAGGAAGAAGCAAATGTTGATAAGGCTCCTAAACTCGACGGCAGGCAGATTCTTATGTTTTTGTCTCCTAAGGCAAGTAAATAATTACACGGAGGAATAAATTATGCCAAAAATTAAAACACACAGCGGCGCAAAGAAGCGTTTTAAGACAACAAAGAGCGGCAAGGTAAAGCGTGCACATGCTTATACCTCACACATTCTTACTAAGAAGTCAACAAAGCGTAAGAGAAATCTTCGCAAGACTGCAGTTGCTGACGTTACAAACCAGAAGCAATGCAAGAGACTTGTTCCTTATAAATAAGAAGAACTTTGCTTAAATATTTAGGCATTAACATTAACTCGGAGGTATATAGATATGGCAAGAATTAAGGGTGCTATGGCAACTCGTAAAAGAAGAAAAAAAGTATTAAAGGCAGCTAAGGGCTACTACGGCGGAAAGCACAGACTTTTCAAGACAGCTAAGCAGGCTGTTATGAAGAGCGGACAGTATGCATACATCGGCAGAAAGCAGAAGAAGAGAGATTTCAGAAGAATTTGGATTACTCGTATCTCTGCTGCTTGTAAGGCAAACGGTACTAACTATTCAACATTTATGAACGGTCTTAAGAAGGCAGGTATCGACCTTAACAGAAAGATGCTTTCTGAAATCGCTATTTCTGACCCAACTGCTTTTACAGCACTTGTTGAATCAGCAAAGGCTGCTCTCTAATTTTAATTAGATATTCAAATTGACCCACTCACTTGTTGAGTGGGTTTTATACTTTACAAATAGTTTATTGAATTAACAGGTAAAATTAAACTTGAAAATGCAAAATTTTCGGCGGTAAAAGATGTTAAATTAAATCAAAGGCTTAAAAAGGTTTACTATTCTTTGCAGGATATTTACCCGCAAATAAATATCGGTGCATAATAAAAGCGCAGATGAATTTTTATATTCATTTGCGCTTTTTATACTTTTTATTTACATTATAACTCCGTCTTTAAAAATAGATATGTCCCTGTATCCGTTTTGCTCGTTCTTTGTCTGCCTGCCTGAAGCAATATCAATTAATAACTTGAATATTTCCTCGGTCATATTTTCAAAGTCATTGCTTTCAATCAATTCGCCTGCATTGAAGTCAATCCAATTGCTTTTTCTTTTTGCAAGGCGAGAGTTAGAGGCTACTTTAATTGTCGGCACGCTTGCACCGAGCGGAGTTCCTCTGCCTGTTGTAAATAATATTATATTTGCGCCTGCCGCAGTCAAATTGGTTGTTGATACAATATCATTTCCCGGCCCCGTCAAGAGATTTAACCCTTGCTTTTTGCAATGCTCGCCGTATTCAAGCACATCTGTAATTACGGCTTTTCCGCCCTTTTGAATACAGCCGAGCGACTTTTCTTCAAGCGTGGTTATTCCGCCGTCGTGGTTGCCGGGTGAGGGATTTTCATAACATTCCTGATTGTGTGAAAAGAAATATTGCTTAAAAGAATTAATCATATTTACGCATTTGTTAAAGACTTTTTCATTTTCGCATCTTTTCATCAAAAGCTTTTCTGCGCCGAACATTTCAGGCACTTCCGTCAGTATTGCGGATGTGCCGAATGATGTGAGCTTGTCCGTCAGTCTGCCGCAAAGCGCATTTGCCGTAATTCCGCTGAAAGCGTCTGAGCCGCCGCATTTGTATCCGACAACAAGTTTGTTAATCGGGATAGGCTCACGTTTGAAACTTTTAACGAAAGTGTAAAGCTCTTTCAATAATTTTTCGCCTTTTTCAAGTTCGTTTTCACAGTCCTGCGTCACAAGAAATTTTATTCTCTTTTCGTCATATTCACCGAGATACTTTTTAAAGGTCTCTGCATTTGTGTTTTCACAGCCGAGTGATACAATAAGCACACCGCCTGCGTTTGGATGATTTGCAAGGGCTGCAAGTATTTTTCTCGTGTTTTCCTGGTCGTCACCGAGCTGACTGCATCCGAATGGGTGAGTGTATGCAAACACACCGTCACAGCCGTCGCCGATAATGTCCTGACCGATTTTTTCAAGCCTTTTTGCAGTATTGTTTACACAGCCGACAGTCGGAATTATCCAAATCTCATTCCTTGTTGCCGCTCTGCCGTCTTGCCGTAAATATCCGTTAAAAGTAACGTCACATTTTTTGGGCTGATATTCGTTTTCACCGCAATATTTATATTCAATAATGTCACTCAAATTTGTTTTTAAATTATGCTCGTGTATATGCTCTCCTTTTTTACAATCAATTGTCAAATGACCGATAGGATTGCCGTATTTGATAATATTCTCGCCGCTTTTCAAATCGTTTAAAAGTACCTTGTGCCCAAAGGGAATATCGTCTAAAAGCTTGATATTATCAATAATTTCTCCCTTTTTAAGTTCCTCAAGTGCTATCGCAACATTGTCTTTATCATTTATTTTAAATAGCTTACTCATCTAATAGTTTCTCCATAGCCTTGCTGATTCCAAGCGATTTTATATCGTCAAAATAAGCCTTGACCTTTTTATAAAGACCGTCGATTTTTGTCAAATCCTCACTCCAAAAGCCGACATTTGCCAAAACGTCAAAAACGATGTCATTGTGTTTGGCTCTAAAGAAATGAAGCACACTTTCAACGTCGTTTACGGGATAATCTTTATTTTCAAAATTTTCGTAAAAATTGATTAATGCTGCAAAGGAAAACGATAAAACACTCGGAATTTTGCCGAATTTATTATAATAATCAAGCAAAGAGCAAAGACAACGGGCTTTGAATTTTGCTACTGAATTTAAGCTTATGTCAAGCAGTTTATGGTCGATAAACGGATTGCTAAACCTTTCAATAACACTGTTTGCAAATGCTTTCAGTTCATTTTCATCAAGGTCAATTGTTTTTATTATTTCCTCATTTAAGCCTTTGTCAATATACGCTTTAAAGGCTTTATCGTTAATCATATCACGAACAATTTTAAATCCTGCGTTATATCCTGCAAGCACGCTCATTGTGTGAACACCGTTTAATATTTTAACTTTTCTTTCACGGTAGGGGAGTACACTTTCGGCAAATTTTGCGCCCATATTGAGCTTGCAAAACGCAATAACGCTTTGCGCTCTTTCGTCAGCCTCAATTATCCAGCTTGAATAAGGCTCACACGCTACTGCACATTCATCATCCTTGTACTTTTCCTTGCCCGTAACAATCCTGTCAACAAGAGTGTTGCAAAAACTGCATTCGTTATTGATATAATTTATATATTCGTTTTCCAAATTCCAAAGTTTGGCATATTTAATAATGCATTTTTTGAGTTCATCACCGTTATTTTCAATAAGTTCAACAGGTAAAAATACAAGACCTTTTTTGCCCTGCTTGAAACGCTCATAAAGCAAAGCTGTTACCTTAGCAGGAAATGATACGTTAGGGCTTTCGCTCATTTTATCCTTATCAATAAAGCAAATACCCGCTTCGGTCGTGTTTGAAATTACAATTTCAAGGCTGTCAAGGCAAAAAATACGCTTAAGCTTTTCGTATTCGCCGACTGTATCAATACATTCTTCAACGCAATTTACACTCTTAACTTCGTTTATAATTTCACCGTTGAGCCTGCCTTTTAAAAGAATGTTGTATCTGCAACCTTGCTCTTTGAGTGCGTTTATAACCTTGGTGTTTTTTCTCGGTTGGCATATTGCAACTTTTCCGTCATAAATTCCATTTTCGTTTGCCGTTTGAATATAATGCTCGGCAAATGCTCTTAAAAAATTACCCTCGCCGAATTGTAAAATCTTAATCATATTCTCACCTGCGTTTAATACTGAATGTTTAAGAAAAAATCATTTTAATTATATAACATAAATTTTTTAAAGTAAATAGATATATTGAATATTTTAATGTTGACTAAAAGTAATAAATATATTATAATTACAAGGATAAAGAAAGGACTGTGGTTTATGACATTGCTGATTAAAAATGCACTATGTTTTATTGCCGATGAATTTAAAAAGTCAGATGTTTTCATAACCGACGGGATTATTACCGAGATTTCCAGCACTATTTCTTCAAATGGTGCCGATAGAGTAATTGACGCATTGGATAAATATTTTTTGATACCGGGCTTTGTGGATGTTCATACACATTTACGTCAGCCCGGTTTTTCTTATAAAGAAACAATTAAGTCAGGCTCTATGGCAGGGGCAAGGGCAGGGTATACGGCTCTTTGCACAATGCCTAATCTTAACCCGGCTCCCGATTGCCCCGAAAATCTTAAAGCTCAAACAGATATAATTGAGCGTGATGCAGTTATCGACGTTCTTCCTTTCGGCACAATTACCAAAGGCAGAAAAGGCGAGGGCGAGGTTGTTGACTTTGAATCAATGGCTGATAAGGTTGTCGGCTTTTCAGATGACGGAACAGGTGTTCAAACCGGCGAACTTATGGAGAAGGCTATGGCACGGTGCGCTAAGCTTAATAAGATTATTTCGGCTCACTGTGAGGTTAATGATTTGCTCAAAGGCGGCTATATTCACGACGGTGTATATTGCAAGGAGCACGGCCATAAGGGTATCTGCTCAAAGAGCGAATGGGCGCAGATTGAGCGTGACTGCAAGCTTGCAGAAAAAACGGGATGCAGATATCACGTGTGCCATATTTCAACTAAGGAAAGCGTTGATATTATCCGTAAGGCCAAGGCTCGTGGGGTTAAAGTTACGTGTGAAACAGGCCCGCATTATTTGACTATGTGTGACGAGGATTTGCAGGAGGACGGCAGGTTTAAAATGAATCCGCCGCTTAGAAGCCGAGAGGATATGAATGCTCTTATTGAGGGTGTTAAAGACGGCACGATTGATGTTATTGCAACCGACCATGCTCCTCATTCTAAGGAAGAAAAGTCAAAAGGGCTTAAAGGCTCGGCTATGGGCGTTGTCGGCTTGGAAACGGCATTCGGTGTGCTTAATACAAAGCTTGTCAAAACGGGCGTTATTTCTCTTGAAAAATTGATTGATATGATGTCGGTTAAACCGAGAGAGATTTTTGATATTTCGGGCGGTAAAATTGAAGTAGGCGCTCCTGCTGATTTGGCACTGCTTGATATAGATAAAGAATGGTGCGTTGACCCTGAAAAATTTGTAACTATGGGTCGTGCAACACCGTTTCAGGATTGGAAACTGCAGGGTGAAAACCTTTTAACAATATATAAAGGAGAAATTGTTTATGAAGCCTTATAACAAAAAAATTGTGCTTGAAAACGGTAAAGAATTTTACGGTTACGGTTTTGGCGCAGATAAAGAAGCGATTAACGAAATTGTTTTTAATACTTCAATGGTAGGATATCAGGAAATTGTATCTGACCCAAGCTATACAGATCAAATGGTGTGTATGACATATCCGCTTATCGGCAACTACGGTATGACCGATGAGGATTATGAAACAAAAGTGCCGACTATGGGCGGCCTTATTGTAAGGGAGTATAACGATTTGCCGTCAAACTTCCGTTATACAAAGACACTTGATGAGGTACTCGTGGAATATGACATTCCTGCTATCAGCGGCGTTGATACAAGAATGATTACGAGAATTATTCGTGACGAGGGCTCGCAAAAGGTTATAATCTGCGATGCAAATGTGCCTTATGAGGAAGCTTTAAAGAAAGTCAGAGAGTATATAATTCCTACTGATATGGTTTCACGTGTAAGCTGCAAAAAGCGTTGGTATTCAAGAACTCCTAACCATAAATACGATGTTGTCGCTATTGACTGCGGTATTAAGCACAATATTATTCGCAAGCTTAATGAAAAGGGCTGTAACGTAACTGTTGTTCCTTATAATATTACAAGCGAGGAAATACTTAAAATGAGCCCGGACGGCTTGTTCCTTTCTAACGGCCCCGGTAATCCGGAGGACGTTCAGACTGTAATCAATGTTGTCAGAGAACTTAGAGGCAAGCTTCCTATTTTCGGAATTTGTCTTGGCCATCAAATGATTTCTTTGGCTCTCGGTGCTAAAACATTTAAAATGAAATTCGGCCACAGAGGCGGTAACCACCCTGTTAAAAATCTTGAAACAGGCAAGCTTGAAATTACTTCTCAAAACCATTCATACGCCGTTGATGTTAAATCTCTTGACGGCACAGACCTTGAACTTACCCATGTAAATCTTCTTGATGATACGGCTGAGGGTGTTAAATGTGAAAAGGACAAGCTGTTCTCTGTTCAATACCACCCTGAAAGCGCACCCGGTCCGCAGGACAGCGCATACTTATTTGATGAATTTATTGCATTAATGCAAAAGGAGGAAGACTGATATGCCAAAAAGAACTGATATACATAAAATACTCGTAATCGGCTCAGGTCCTATTGTTATAGGCCAGGCTGCTGAATTTGACTACTCAGGTACACAGGCTTGTCTTGCTCTTAGAGAAGAGGGCTACGAGGTTGTGCTTATCAACTCTAACCCTGCAACTATTATGACGGATACAGATATTGCCGATAAGGTGTATATGGAGCCGCTTAATCTTGAATATGTTGCAAGAATTATCCGTCACGAAAGACCTGACGCTATTTTACCGTCACTCGGCGGCCAGACAGGTCTTAACCTTGCAGTTCAGCTTGCTAAAAAAGGCGTGCTTAAGGAATGTGACGTTGAAATACTCGGCACTAATTTTGAAGCAATCGAAAGAGCAGAGGACAGAGAGCTTTTCAAGGAGCTTTGCGAAAGCCTCGGCGAGCCGGTTCTTCCAAGTGAAATTGCCGAAAACCTTGAGGACGGTCTTAAGGCTGCAAAAGAAATCGGATTCCCTGTTGTTCTTCGTCCTGCTTTTACCCTTGGCGGTACAGGCGGCGGCTTTGCCGATGATGAAGAAGAATTTATGGTAATGATGAAAAATGCGCTTGCGCTTTCTCCCGTTCATCAGGTTCTTGTTGAAAAGAGTATTAAGGGCTATAAGGAAATTGAATATGAGGTAATGCGTGACGCCAACGATACCGCTATCACAATTTGTAATATGGAAAATATCGACCCTGTCGGTGTTCATACAGGTGACTCGGTCGTTGTTGCTCCGTCGCAAACGCTTACTAATAAAGAATATCAAATGCTTCGTGATTCTGCACTTCGTATTATCCGTGAGCTTAAAATTGAGGGTGGCTGTAATGTTCAGTTTGCCCTTGACCCTCATTCATTCCAATATTATCTTATCGAGGTAAATCCGAGGGTTTCACGTTCGTCTGCTCTTGCTTCTAAAGCTTCAGGCTATCCTATCGCAAGGGTTTCGGCTAAAATCAGTGTAGGTATGCACCTTGACGAAATTCCTATTGCCAACACTCCTGCATCGTTTGAGCCTGCTCTCGACTATGTTGTAACTAAAATTGCACGTTTCCCGTTTGATAAGTTTGCAGACGCTAATAACACTCTTAATACTCAAATGAAAGCAACCGGAGAGGTTATGGCAATCGGCAGAACTATGGAGGAAAGCCTGCTTAAGGCTGTTCGTTCACTTGAAACAGGAGTTTGCCACCTTTACAGCAAGAAGTTTGATACTTACACAGAAGACGAACTTCTTAAATATATCAAAAACGGTACTGACGACAGGCTTTTTGCCATCGCCCAGCTTATAAGGCTTAATACCGACTTAATCAGAATTTATAATGCTACAAAAATTGATATGTTCTTCCTTGAAAAGTTTAAGAACATTGTTGATTTTGAAAATGTTATTAAGGAAAATGTTAAAGATATTCAAACCCTTAAGGACGCTAAAAAAATGGGCGTTTCCGATAAATATATCGGTATGCTTTGGGGTATGAATGAATCTGAAGTGTTCAATTTAAGAAAAGAAAATAATATTTTCCCTGTATATAAAATGATTGATACCTGCGCTTCCGAATTTGATTCATACGTTCCTTATTTCTATTCAACATATGAAGAAGAAAACGAGTCTGTAGTATCAGATAAAAAGAAAATTATTGTTTTAGGTTCAGGTCCTATTCGTATCGGTCAGGGTGTAGAATTTGACTATTCAACCGTTCATGCTATTTGGTCAATCCGTGAAGCAGGATATGAAGCAATTATTATCAATAATAACCCGGAAACTGTTTCGACTGACTATACAACCTCCGATAAGCTTTATTTTGAGCCGCTTACCGTTGAAGATGTAATGAACGTTATTACTCTTGAAAATCCGCTTGGTATTGTTGTGTCACTCGGAGGTCAGACTGCTATTAACCTTGCACCTCCTCTTGATGCACTCGGTGTTCCTATTATCGGTACTGATGTTGAGGCTATTGACAGAGCCGAAAATCGTGACAGCTTTGAAAAGGTTATGGAATCTCTCGGTATTCCTCAGCCAAAGGGACTTGCTGTTACCGATATTGAAGAGGGTGTAAGGGTTGCCGCTCAAATCGGCTATCCTGTTCTTGTAAGGCCTTCGTTCGTTCTCGGCGGACGTGCAATGCAGATTGTTGCCAATGAGGAATCACTTCGTCATTATCTCCAAACTGCTGTTGAAATTAATACAGAACAGCCGGTTTTGGTTGATAAATATATTATGGGCCGTGAGCTTGAGGTTGACGCAATTTGCGACGGCAAGGATGTATTTATTCCGGGTATTATGGAGCACGTTGAAAGAACCGGTGTTCATTCGGGCGACTCTATTTCGATTTATCCAACCTTTACCGCTTCCCAAAATGTTAAAGATAAAATTATTGATTATACCGTAAGGCTCGGTAAGGCAATAGGCATTGTCGGTCTTTATAACATTCAGTTTATTGCCGATAATAATGACGACGTTTACGTAATTGAGGTTAATCCACGTTCATCAAGAACTGTTCCTTTCCTTTCAAAGGCAACAAGCGTTCCTATGGCTCATATCGCAACTCAGGTCATCTTGGGCCATTCGCTCAAGGAACAGGGAATTGATAAGGTTTACCCTGAGGAGAAAAAGCGTTGGTATGTTAAGGCTCCTGCTTTCTCATTCTCTAAGCTTAAGGGAATGGATACATACCTCTCTCCTGAAATGAAATCAACAGGTGAGGCAATCGGCTACGACAAGTCGCTTACACGTGCGCTTTATAAGGCTATTCAGGCATCGGGTATGAACGTTGCAAACTACGGCACTGTATTTGTAACTATTGCCGATCAGGATAAACCGGCTGCGCTCCCTCTTATTAAGCGTTTTTATGACCTTGGCTTTAATATTGAAGCAACAGAGGGAACTGCCAAATATCTTAAAAATCACGGTATTCGCACCAAGGTACGTGCAAAGCTTACTCTTGATGACAGCGATGAAATTCTTAAAGCACTTCGTCAAGGCCATATCGCTTACGTTATCAATACTATTGATATAAATGCCGGCGATTCACATTCCGACGGCTCTGAAATCAGACGTGCGGCAGTAGAAAATAATGTAACAATGTTCACTTCACTTGATACCGTTAAGGTGCTTCTTGATGTTCTTGAGGAGATTACACTCGGCGTATCAACAATTGACGAGGAATAATTATATATGTTTTTTGAAAGTGACTATAAGATTTTATCTAATGAAAAAATAGCTAAAGATGTTTATAAAATGAGGCTTGAGGGCGATACTTCTCATATCACCGCACCGGGTCAATTTGTAAATATCAAGCTTGACGGAAAATTTCTGCGCCGTCCTATCTCTGTTTGCGACTGCGAAGAAAATGTTATCACAATTATATATAAGGTGGTCGGCGAAGGCACTGAGCAGATGAGCAATCTTAAAATAGGAAAAATGCTTAATGTGCTCACAGGTCTTGGCAACGGCTACGATATTTCAAAATCGACTAAGCCGCTTCTTATCGGCGGTGGCGTCGGTGTTCCGCCAATGTATTTTCTTGCTAAAAAGCTTATCGAATCAGGGCAGAGACCTTGCGTTGTTCTTGGCTTTAACACTAAGGACGAAGTTTTTTATGAAAATGAATTCAAGGCACTCGGCATTGACGTTTTTGTTGCGACTGTTGACGGTTCATACGGCGTTAAAGGCTTTGTAACTGACGCTTTTCCAGATGATTACGATTATTTTTATACATGTGGCCCTCTCCCTATGTTTAAGGCGGTTTATGACAAAACGCAATGCTCAGGTCAGTTCTCGTTTGAGGAAAGAATGGGTTGTGGCTTTGGTGCCTGTATGGGTTGCTCCTGCAAAACAAAATACGGCAATAAGCGTATATGTAAGGACGGTCCCGTTCTTGTTAAGGAGGAGATTATATGGTAGATTTAACTGTAAATCTTGCAGGGCTTGAAATGGATAATCCGGTTGTTCCAGCTTCTGGTACTTTTGGATTTGGCAAGGAATTTAAGGATATTTATGATATCAACATTTTAGGCTCATTCTCGTTTAAGGGCACTACTAAGGATGCTCGTTTCGGCAATCCTACTCCGAGAATAGCAGAATGTACGTCAGGTATGATTAATGCCGTTGGGCTTCAAAATCCGGGTGTTCACCACGTTATTGAGCACGAACTGCCTGAAATGAAAGAATATTTCCATAAACCTGTTATTGCAAATGTGTCCGGCTTTTCGGTTGATGATTACGCTTATACCTGTTCGCTTCTTGATAAAGAGGAGCAAGTCGGTATATTAGAAGTTAATGTTTCCTGCCCTAATGTTCACGGCGGCGGAATGAGTTTTGGAACTTCACCTGAATGTGCGGCACAGGTAACCAAGGCTGTTAAAGATGTAACAACTAAGCCTGTGTTTATCAAACTTTCGCCTAATGTGACGGATATTGTTTCAATTGCAAAGGCTTGCGAAGATGCAGGCGCAGACGGCATTTGCCTTATAAATACTATGCTCGGTATGCGTATTGACCTTAAAAGACGTAAGAGCGTCATTGCCAACAAAATGGGCGGATTCAGCGGCGACGCTATTTTCCCCGTGGCAGTCAGAATGGTTTATCAGGTTGCAAAGGCTTGTAATATTCCCGTTATGGGCTGCGGCGGTGTGTCGAGCGCAAAAAATGTAATTGAAATGATGATGGCAGGCGCAACTGCTGTTCAGGTAGGGGCGGCAAATCTTGTAAACCCCTACGCTTGCAAGGATATTATCGAGGCTCTTCCTACTGAATGTGAAAAGCTCGGTATTAATAAATTAAGTGATGTTATAGGAGTGATTGATTAATGGGTAAGGACGTTATTGTTGCTTGCGACTTTTCAAGCGCACAGCAAACCTTTGATTTTCTCGATAAGTTTACCGAGGAAAAACCTTTTGTTAAAATCGGTATGGAGCTTTTCTATGCCGAGGGTCCGTCAATAGTTAAGGAGATTAAGAAAAGAGGTCATAAGATTTTCCTTGACCTTAAGCTTCACGATATCCCTAATACCGTTAAAAAATCTATGGCTGTTCTTTCAAAACTTGATGTTGATATGACTAATGTTCATGCAGCAGGTACTGTTGATATGATGAAAGCTGCACTTGAAGGACTTACAAGAGCAGATGGCACAAGACCGCTTCTTATTGCCGTAACTCAGCTTACCTCAACAAGTGAAGAACGTATGCAAAATGAACTTCTCATAAATGCGTCTATTAACGATACAATTGTAAAATATGCTCAAAATGCTAAGGAAGCAGGGCTTGACGGCGTTGTTTGTTCTCCTCTTGAGGCAGGTATGGTTAAGGATAATTGCGGCAAGGAGTTTATGACGGTTACACCGGGTGTTCGCTTTGCAGACGGTGATGTGGGCGACCAGGTTCGTGTTACAACTCCTGAAAAAGCTAAAGAAATCGGCTCTGACTATATCGTAGTCGGCAGACCTATTACCGCAGCGGCAGACCCTGTTGCGGCTTACAGAAGATGCGTTAAGGAATTTGTAGGATAAGGAGATACCAATGGAAGGATATAAAAGAGAATTTATAAAGTTTTTAGAGGATGCAGGAGTATTGAAGTTTGGCGATTTTACTGCTAAAAGCGGCAGAAAAATTCCTTATTTCATCAATGCAGGCGATATTAAAACTGGCGAGCAAATTCAAAAACTCGGCGAGTTTTATGCAAAGGCTTATTTTGAAAAGGTAGGAAATAAGAAGTCGGTTCTTTACGGTCCGGCTTATAAGGGTATTCCTATTGCTGTTTCGGTTGCCGTTGCACTTGCAAAAGACGGCCTTGATGTGCCGTTCTTCTTTAACCGTAAGGAGGAAAAGGACCACGGCGAAGGCGGTGTGTTTGTTGGCTATAAACCGCAGGCAGGCGAGGACGTTGTTATTGTTGAGGACGTTATCACTGCAGGAACTGCTATCAGAGAGAGTATGGCTATTCTTTCAAAGCTTGAAGGCGTTAATGTTAAGGCAACATTTGTTATGGTTGACCGTAAGGAAAAAGGTCAGGGCGAAAAGAGCGCTATGGCTGAGGTGACAGATGAGTTTGGCTTCCCTGTATATTCGGTTGTAGACGTATATGATATTATCGAATATCTTGAAGAGGACGAAGCAAATAAAGAAAATGTTGACAGAATTAAAGCGTATCTTGCTGTAAACGGCGCAAAGGAATAATAGAAGGGAAGTGCTCAAATGAGACATTTGCTTGACACAACGGATTTATCGCTTGAAGAAGTAGACGGCATTATCTCTACTGCGATAGATATTATTAATAATAAAGAAAAATATGCTCACGTTTGTGATGGAAAGAAACTTGCTACACTGTTTTTTGAGCCGTCAACAAGAACACGTCTTTCGTTTGAGGCTGCTATGATGGAACTCGGCGGAAATGTTTTGGGATTCAGCGAGGCGGCAAGTTCATCTGCATCAAAGGGTGAAACGGTTGAGGATACTGTCAGAATGGTATCCTGTTATGCCGATATTATTGCAATGCGCCACCCTCTTGAAGGTGCGCCGAGAGTAGCAAGCTTTAAAAGCGGCGTGCCTATTATTAATGCAGGTGACGGCGGTCATTCTCACCCGACTCAAACTCTTGCCGACCTTTTAACTATTTTCAGAGAAAAGGGCAGGCTTGATAATATGACAATAGGTCTTTGCGGTGACCTTAAGTTCGGCAGAACCGTTCATTCTCTTATCAAAGCTATGACGAGATATAAGAATGTTAAATTTGTTCTTATTGCCCCTAAAGAACTTGCACTTCCTGATTATATTAAGACGGATATTCTCGATAAATCGGGCAGTGAATACAAAGAGGTTGAAACTATGGAGGAGGCTATGCCGGAGCTTGACGTGCTTTATATGACTCGTGTTCAGCGTGAACGTTTCTTCTCCGAAGATGAATATCTTAAGGTTAAGGACTCATTTATTCTTGACCTTGACAAGCTTAAAACAGCTAAAGAGGATTTGACAATTATGCACCCTCTTCCGAGAGTTAATGAAATCGCAACAGAGGTTGACGATGACCCAAGGGCTAAATATTTTGTTCAAGCGCTCAACGGCAAGTATGTAAGAATGGCGCTTATTAAAACTCTTCTTGAATGGGCAGGTACAATCAAATGAAAATTGATGAAATAGAAAACGGTATTGTTTTTGACCATATTACGGCAGGAAAAGGTATGGAGGTTTATAATACGCTCCGTCTTGATAAGCTTAAATGTCAGGTCGCTATTATTCAAAATGCAAAAAGCGAAAAAATGGGTGCAAAGGATATAATTAAGATTAATGAACTTATTGATATCAATCTTGATGTGCTTTGCTATATTGATAAAAATATTACCGTTAATGTAATCAAAAACGGTAAAAGCGTTGAGAAAAAAACTCTTTCGCTTCCAAAAACTCTTACAAATGTTATAAAATGCTCAAACCCTCGTTGCATTTGCAATAATGAGGATATTGACCATATCTTTACACTTACCGACGATATCGGAACATATCGTTGCCTTTATTGTGAAACAAAGGCAAAATAATATTTAGTTGACAATTGTATTTTTTTATATTATAATCTTCTCGAAAAAAGGGAGTAGTTAGCATTTGCTTTTTGCAAATGTTGCATAGGTCGTCATGACGGGAAACCCGGTCTGTGCATTGCTGAACATTTTTCAGTTATAACGAGACTTTTATCGATTGCGATAAAGGTCTCGTTATTTTTATTTTCAATTTAATTTAAGGAGAAAAATATGGAAACACTACTTTTAAAAGTATCTGTTTTGCAGGAATTTGCTAATTTGTTTTCCAATATAGGCGAAACAAAATGGCAAATGGTGCTTATGTGGGCAGTCGGCGGGCTTCTCATTTATCTTGCAATCGCAAAACAGATGGAACCGACACTTCTTTTACCAATGGGCTTTGGCACTATTTTGGTAAACCTTCCTTGGTCAGGCGCAATTACTCAACCCGGTGCTGAGGCAGGGCCTATCAGTGTGCTTTATGATTCAGGTATAGCAAATGAGCTTTTCCCGCTTTTGCTGTTTATAGGTATCGGCGCAATGATTGATTTTGGCCCGCTTCTTAAAAATCCGTGGCTTATGCTCTTCGGTGCTGCTGCTCAGTTCGGTATTTTCTTTACCTTCTTTGTTGCAAGCTTCTTCTTTGACGTAAACGATGCCGCTTCTATCGCTATTATCGGTGCTGCCGACGGCCCTACGTCAATTTTCGTTGCAAACGAACTCGGCTCTAAGTATATCGGCGCAATTATGGTTGCCGCATATTCCTATATGGCTCTCGTTCCTATTGTTCAGCCGCCTGTTATTAAGGCTGTTACATCTAAAAAAGAACGTTTAATCAGAATGAAATATAACCCCGGCGACGTTTCTAAGACTACTAAAATTCTTTTCCCAATCGTTGTTACGGTTATCGCAGGTCTTGTGGCTCCTAAGTCGGTAGCTCTTGTTGGCTTCCTTATGTTTGGTAACCTTATCAGAGAATGTGGCGTTCTTAATAATCTTTCAGAAACTGCTCAAAATTCATTTGCTAATATAATTACAATTCTTCTCGGTATCACCGTAGCAGGTCAGATGCACTATAAAGAGTTTGTTCAACCGGCAACTCTTCTTATTCTCGGCCTTGGACTTGTTGCATTCGTATTTGATACTGTCGGCGGCGTTGTTTTTGCGAAGTTCCTCAATCTTTTCTTACCAAAGGATAAGAAAATCAATCCTATGATTGGTGCGGCAGGTATTTCGGCATTCCCAATGAGCGGCCGTGTTGTAAACCAAATGGGACTTAAAGAAGATAATCAAAACTTCCTTCTTATGCAGTCAATTTCAGTAAATGTTTCAGGTCAGATTGCTTCCGTTATCGCAGGCGGTCTTATCCTGACACTTGTATCTTGATAGGAGGGTAATATATGTATAATTTAGCAGTAACCCTTATGGCGTTTTTGATGAAAGTTACAATTTATGCAGATAGCTGGAAAACGTCACTTCCCGTTGTGCTTTTCGGTATGCTCGGTATCTTTATTGTAATCGGCGTTGTAGTTCTTGTGACATACCTTCTCAATAAGCTCACAAGCACAAAGAAGAAAAACGATAAGGACGAAAAATAAAATTTTAGGGATATCACATTTTTAATGTGATATCCCTTTTTTATGTCCTTATTATTTCAATCTGTTTGTTACTTCTTGAGCGTTGAAATATATTTCTTCCTTATCAATATTCACAAATTCGCCGTTTTCATAAAGTATTTTGCCGTTTATCACAGTCATTTTAACGTCGTCCTTTGAGCCTGAATAAACAAGATTTTTAGTGATGTTGTTAATCGGCTGCATATTTGGCCTGTTAAGGTCAATGACCGTTAAATCGGCAAGCTTGCCCTCGGCAATGCAGTCGCAATTATCAAGGCCCATACATCTTGCCGAGCCGACCGTTGCTGCCTTGAGTATCTCGTTTGCGTCCATAGCCGCCGCATCGTTGTGCTTTAGCTTTTGCAAAATGCTGATAAGATACATTTCTCTAAATATATCAAGCGCATTGTTTGAGCTTGGACCGTCTGTACCGACTGCAAGGTTAAGCCCCAAATTGCTCATTTTTTGAACGTCGGCAATACCTGAGGCAAGCTTTGCATTTGAGCCTGCATTGATAACTGCCCATAGCCCACGCTTTTTATAAATTTGCATATCGTTGTCGCTGAGCCATACACTGTGGTAGCCACCGCCGCCGTAGTTCCATAAGCCCAATTCCTCAAAAAGTTCTGTCGGAGTTTTGCCGTATCTTTCAATGCAACCCTCAACCTCGCTTTTTGTTTCGCTTGAATGGGTAAATACAGGCGCTTTGTATTTTTGTGCAAGCTCGCTTATGCCTTCAAGAATTTCTCTTTTGGTGGTATATTCAGCGTGAAAGCCTAATTTGTAGCTGATAAGCTCGTTGTAATTATTATAGGTATTGTAGTATTCCTCAAGCTTTTCAACAGACTCTTTGAAATTGTTTACCGCACCGCACATAACCGTTCTGAAGCCTGTTTCAACGCTTGCTTTTGCCATACTTTCGGGAAAATAATACATATCAAAGCAGGCGCTTGTTCCGCTTGTTAAATATTCAAGAAATGCGAGTTTTGAAAGTTTATAGATATCCTCACTTTCAAGCTTTGCCTCAATAGGGAATATCTTGTCATTAAGCCATTTATCAAGCGGCAAATCGTCGCTGAAGCTTCTGCCAAAGGTCATTGCGCTGTGAGTGTGTGCATTCTTAAAGGTAGGCATTAAAAGATTACCGTTTAAATTGATTTCTCTTTCAAATTTTTCTACGTCTTTTTTAGGACCGACATAGACTATTTTGTTTCCATCAATCCAAACCTCGTCATTTGTTATATCAAAATTGCCGTTTAATGCCAATACCTTGCCGCCGAAAAATCTAATCATTTAAGTAACTCCTTTAAGCTTTTGTCATAAGGCGCTTTTGCAATTCCTTTGTCCGTAATTATCGCCGTGATAAGCGAATTGTCAGTCACGTCAAATGCAGGATTTAAGCATTTTGTCTCTTCAAGCGCAGTCGGCTTTTCAAAATATTTTTTCTTAATCTCGTCGCCGTCACGCATTTCTATTTTAATGTCGTCGCCTGTTTTGCAGTCAAAGTCAACGGTCGAATAAGGCCCTAAAACATAAAAGGGAATGCCGTAATATTTTGCAAGCACGGCAACTGAACTTGTACCTATTTTGTTTGCGACGTCGCCGTTTGCCGCAACCCTGTCACAGCCGACAAGCACGGCGTTAATAAGCCCCTTTTTCATTACAAAGCCTGCCATATTGTCGCATATAACGGTTACATCAATTCCTGCTTTTTCAAGTTCATAAGACGTCAGCCTTGCACCCTGCAAAAGCGGTCTTGTTTCGTCGGAATAAACCTTGAAATTATAACCCTTTTCCTTGCCTAAAATCAGCGGACCCAATCCCGTTCCGTATTTGCTTGTTGCAAGCTCTCCTGCGTTGCAATGTGTAAGTATTCCGTCGCCGTCGCTTAATAATGATAAGCCGTATTCGCTTATCATTTTGCACATTTCTATGTCCTCTTTGTGAATGGCAATCGCCTCGTCTAAAAGATTTTTACCGCTTTCATAAGCCTTGACAATTCTTGCCGTTGCCCAGCTTAAATTAACAGCGGTGGGGCGGGAGGAGTCGAGATATTTTTTTAGCGCATATATATCATTATCTTTAGAAAAAAGCGCCATGCAATATCCCGCAAATATCCCGATTGCCGGTGCTCCTCTTACTGCCAAATCTTTAATAGCGTCAAAGGCCTGCTCTTTATTTTTGATTTCTATCCACTTTTCCTCGTTAGGTAAAAGTCTTTGGTCGAGTATACAAAGTTTATCGTTTTTATATTGCAAATTTTCCATATTAAAAGTTCCTTTGCTGTTATTATATTAATTATTATAATGTTTTTTATCTTTTAAATCAATATTGCTATTGCATTATTTGGATATATTTGTTATTATATTTAGGAACATTTTTTCTTTTTTGGAGGAAAGCTATGAAAAAGGCAATTTCGGTGCTTCTTTGCATTGTCCTTGTTGTAAGCGGAGTTTTCGCTATGGCAGGTTGTACTAAGCAAAAGCAAATAACTAACGATATTGTTCTTATTACCGACGGCGGCGCCGTTAATGATAAGGGCTATAATCAAAGCGCATGGGACGGTGTTAATTCCTATGCAAACGATAATAAAATGAGTGCTCGCTATTATCAGCCTGTTCTTGATGAAAACGGTGAACTTACAAGCGATAATGTTGAAAAATATGTTAAACTTGCACAGGATAACGGCGCTAAATATATCGTTTTCCCCGGTGAAAAATTTGAGGTTATTGCATATGAAATTGCAAGCTCATTCCCTGAACTTAATTTTGTTTTGGTTGACGGAATTCCTCATTCCGAAAGTGATAAGACTGACCGTTATATTTCTAATGTAATGTGTGTTACGTTTGATAATCTTCAAAGCGGTTATCTCGCAGGCTATATTGCTGTTAAAAACGGCAATACAAAGCTCGGCTATTTCGGTCAATATAACAGCGATGATTCTGCTAATTACGGTGCAGGCTTTGCTCAAGGTGCGGCTGCAGCGGCTAATGAACTCGGTATTCCGGTTACTCTTGATTGGGCTGATTACGATTCACCGCTTCTTAACTATAACTACGGCTTTACACTTACCGCTTGCTATAAGAAAACAAGTGAAGTTAAAAATAAAGAAGTTTTCACTGTTAAGGTTGAAAACGGTATCGGAAGCGGTACATATAAAGAAGGCTCTAACGTAACCGTTACCGCTGACCCTGCTCCTAAGGGAAAGGTTTTTGATAAGTGGGTTACCAAGAGCAATACAGACGGTGTTAAAGATAAAAAGGTTAATATTTCATCTAAGACTAAATCGTCAATGAATCTTCTTGTTGAAAAATGTGATTGCACAATTACAGCTACATATAAGGATGCAGAGGGTGCTCAGTATGACGTTCAGGTGCTTGGCGCAGACGGCAAGAGCGTATATTCTCAGCAGTATGTTTCTGAAAATACAAGCGTTGACATTACTGCTCCTGCTCCTACTACACCTTATACAGTATTTGACCATTGGGAAACTGATGACAAAGACGCTGTTGAGGACGTTAATTCTAGATCAACTAAGGTTAATGTAACAAATAAGGACGTTAAGCTTGTCCCTGTATATAAACAAAGTGAAACTCCTACCTTTGAAGTTAAAGTTGTAACAGGTGAGGGCGGAAACGGCGAATCAACAGGTGACGGCTACTATGTTGAGGGTGATAAGGTCGAGCTTAGTGCGGCTGTTCCTAAAGAGGGTTATATGTTCTCTCATTGGGAAAATAAAGACTCCTACGGCGTAGGTGCAGGCATTGCTATTGAAAACGAATATTATTGGAATACATCATTTGATATGGTTGACCGCTATGCTTCAATTCCTGAAAAAATGTTTGACGAGGGTGTAACTCTTGTATTTGCAGGCGGCAATGATAAGGAAGAATCGGCTTATACAGCTAAGTATAAGTTTGATGCAAGCCCAAGCGTTGTTGCGGCAGGAGCATCTCACGATGACCAGGCTTACGCTGTTGTTAAAAATTACAGCGAGGCTGTTCAGGATTGCCTTAAGGATTTCAACGGCGGTACTGTTATTGCGGCTAACTGCTCAACAGACGGCATTTATGTTGACGGTCTTGCAGACGGCACAGATGAGGAAAAGGCAATTAAAGAAAGTGTTGATAATGTTTATAAAGCACTTGCAAACGGCAAAACCACACCGTCACGTTGTGAGGGCGGCGCAGGCTATGAATTTTGCAAATCGTTTAGTGAGAAAAAACTTTCAAACTGCTTCACTCTTAACGGCTGGTTTGTAGACGCAACAACTACTAAATAATTAATCCGATTTGCCTCCCTTGCTAAGAAATATTCCTCTGTCAGGGGAAAATGTCACGAAGTGACAAAAGGGTGGCGTAGTGGTGTCACACAGCGTGTGACGGAGGGATTTTTAGGCGACCAATGGTCGCCCCTACGGCAACTAAATGAAACGAATTTCGTAGGGGCGATTATCAATCGCCCGATTAAGGCGACCATTGGTCGCCTTATTTTATTGACTTAATTTCATATTTCATATAAAATATAATAAAGATATGAGGTGTGGATATGAAAAATAAATCTGAAAAAACTGTAGGCTATGCTGTGGCTATCTGTATATCTGCTGTTTTGGGTATTGCCGGTTATTTCATTTTTAAATATGTATTGCTCGGCGCAAATGCTTGTAAAATTTACCCTTTAGGTATTAACAGGCACTCAATTATTCCCGATTTTATTTTCTTTATTTTTATAGCGATTATCTTTTTGAGCGGAGCATTAATTTGCGCTTTTTGTAAGCCTGATTGCAAAGTTTTCAAGAAGGTTTTGATTGTTATTATTTGCCTTGCCGGCTTTGCCGCTTTTGAAGTTTTGGCTAATACAGGCTGCATTGCTTTTAACGACACGGGAATGGTTGCGGTTAATTCCTTTAATGAAAAATATGAGGATATAACCGTTTATAAAATTAAGTATGCTACAGACGGTGTAGAAGTTATTGATTACCGTGACCAAACAAATTGCGTAATTGATTACGGCAAGGGATTTTACGAAGTTCCGATTATGACTAACGGCACTTATGAGCAAAAGCAGTTTGACGCCCAAATAAAAAAGCATAATGTAAAGGTAGTCACGGTAGAATCACCGAGCGACATACCGAATTATAAATAAAAAGCTAAATTGTGCCTTCGTCGAAAGAAACTCATCAAACCAGAATTTCATCGGGGTCCCCGAAAAGCGTAAGCTTTTTGGGGGAGAGGAGAAAGGAATGGAGTGTTTATTATAAATTTTGCAAAAATTTATTCAAACACGGAATTTCTTTCGACGTATCGTAGGGGCGATTATCAATCGCCCGAATAAGGCGAACAAAGTTCGCCCCTCGACGACGTTGCAAAAACTTTAGTTATCACTTGTGCTTTGCACAATTCACTCTTCAACAGTTTTATTTGAAAAAAGCAAGCTGATGCACCAAATGGCGGCAAGTCCTACAAGGCTGTATATAATTCTTGCAAAAACGGAATCCTGTCCGCCGCATATCCAGGCAACTAAATCGAATCTGAAAAGACCCACAAGCCCCCAGTTTATGCCGCCTATTATATTTAAAATAAGTGCAACAATATTGACAATTTTCATATTTATCACTCCAAAAATAAAAGTCATTAGTAGTATGATACCGCTAATGACTTTTATTCATTAATTTTGAAATTTTTAAATATTAGTTACAATGATTTCGCACTTGCCGCAAATTTCATATTTGCCAAAGCCTGCCGGAATAAAGAAGCTGTCGCCTTTTTTGAGCGCCTTGCCGTTTATTTTTCCTTCGCCGTCAATAACTAGCACGTGGTTAAAGGACTTTTCATCTGCCTCAAGAGTAAGGCTTTTTTCAACGTCGTAATGATTAACGGTGAATAAATCGCATTTCGTAAGAAGCGTTGAATCAAAGCCGTCGCCGATAACCTTGTCGCCCATAGGCTTAATATCATATTTCGGCGGCTCGGTAACAGATACGTCGACTGCTTTTTTAATATGAAGCTCTCTCGGCTTTCCGTCTTTTCCTATTCTGCCGTAGTCATAAACCCTGTAAGTTGAGTTTGAATTTTGCTGAATTTCCGCAATTAAAACACCCTTGCCGATAGCGTGAACGGTGCCTGCCTCGATAAAGAATAAATCACCCTTTTTAACATTAACCGTATTTAATACGTCAAGTAAAGTGTTTTCTTCAATTGCTTTTTTTAACTCTTCCTTGCTGATTTTTTCCTTAAAGCCGTAAACAAGCTGAGCATCAGGCGTTGCGTCAATAACATACCAAATTTCGGTTTTGCCAAACTCGTGCTCAACTCTTTTTGCGTATTCGTTGTCAGGGTGAACCTGAATTGATAAATTATCTTTAGCGTCAATAAGCTTGATAAGAACAGGGAAGTAAGGAAAATCTAAGCTTCGTGTGCCGACAAGCTTTTCTTTGCCCTCTTTTTCAATTACTTCTTCAAGCGTTTGACCGTCAAATTCACCGCCGTCAATTGTATTCATTCCGTCCTTATGGCATGAAAGCATCCATCCCTCAGCCAAAATGTCCAAATCACTTTTAAAACCAAAATCGGTTTTGAGCCTTGTGCCGCCCCAAATATAATCTTTGAATACGGGCTTAAGCTTTAAAATATCCATTTTATTTACCTCGAAAATATCTATAATACACATAGATTTTAATTATATTTATATAATATCAAAAAATCACTATACTTTCAATCAAAAATAGTGTAAAATATAAACATTAATTTCGGAGATTTGATTATGAATATTTTGGATGTTCAAAATTTAACACTTTCTTTTGGTGAAAATACGCTTTTTTCCGACCTCTCGTTTGACATTCAGGATAAGGAAAAGGTCGGCTTTGTCGGCGTTAACGGCGCAGGCAAAACTTCGCTTTTTAAGATTATTACAGGCGAGTATAAAGCTGACAGCGGCAATTGCTTTATTTCTAAAAATGCAAGGCTCGGCTATATGGAACAGCATACCTGCTCAAATGATAAAACAATTTGGGCGGAACTTGTTAGTGTATATGACGATTTAATTCAAATGGAAATTGAGCTTGATAGTATTAATGAAAAGCTTAAAACCAATCATTCCAAAGAACTTATTGACCGGCAGGAATATTTGAACGATGAGTTTACCCGAAACGGCGGGCTTACTTATAAATCTATGACTCGCTCGGCTCTTTTGGGCTTGGGCTTTAGTGAGGACGATTTTGATAAGCCTACTTCTAAGCTTTCAGGCGGTCAAAAGTCTAAACTTATCCTTGCAAAACTTTTGCTTTCAAAGGCTGATTTTTTACTTCTTGATGAGCCTACAAACCATCTTGATATCAGTGCTATTGCGTGGTTAGAGGATTTTCTTAAAAATTTTAACGGCGCTTGCCTTATTATCAGTCACGACAGATATTTTCTTGACCGTGTAACGGATAAAACTATTGAGCTTGAAAATAAAAAGATGCGCTCATACAAGGGCAATTATTCCGAATTTCTTGTTAAAAAAGCGGCTGAGCAAAAAGCAATTGAAGAAAAATATGAGAATGATATGAAAGAGATTGAACGTCTTGAGGGTATCATTGCTCAGCAAAGGCAGTGGAACAGAGAAAAGAATATCAAAACTGCCGAGAGTAAGGAAAAGGTTGTTGAAAAAATTAAGGCTCAACTTGTAATTCCCGATAAAAAGCTTGAAAAAATCAGGTTTGATTTTACGCCTAAATGTGTATCGGGTGAGGACGTTTTAGAGGTTGACGGTCTTAAGAAATCTTTTGGGGAGCATATTGTTTTTCAAAACGCAAGCTTTAATGTTAAAAGGGGAGAACGAGTTTTCCTTTTGGGCGATAACGGCTGCGGCAAAACCACTCTTTTAAAAATTCTTATGGGCGATTTAAGCCGAGATGACGGAACATTTAAATTCGGCGCAAGTCTTATGACGGGATATTTCGACCAAGTTCAGGCTAAGCTTGACTTGAGCAAGACCGTGCTTGACGAGGTTTGGAGCGCATATCCGTTTATGACCGAAACTAAGGTCAGAAACGCACTTGCCGCCTTTCTCTTTAAAGGGGAAGAAGTTTACAGAAAACTTGACGTTTGTTCGGGCGGTGAGCGTGCAAGAGTTGCGCTTTTGAAACTTATGCTCGGCGGGTATAATTTTCTTTTGCTTGATGAGCCGACAAATCATCTTGATGCTTTTTCACGTGAGGAACTTGAAAATACACTTCTAAATTACAGCGGAACTATGCTTATTGTATCTCACGACAGATATTTTATTAATAAGCTTGCTACACGCATTGTTGAGCTTACTCCAAACGGCTGCAACAATTTCCTTGGAAATTATGATGATTACAGCGAGCACAGATATGTAAGCGAGGTAAAAAAAGAAGAAAAGCAAAAGCCTGAGGTTAATGATTATAAGCTTAAAAAAGAAAGGCAGAGTAATTTAAGAAAGCTTAATACTCTTTTAAAGCGTCTTGAGGAGGAAATTGATGAAACCGAAAATGAAATCGGCAAATACGAGTCTCAACTTTCGGGCGCAGAGTATGAAAAACTTATGGAATATACTTCTAAAATCGACGAACTTTCAAAAAAGCGTGATGTGCTTTATGAAAAATGGGAGAGTGCCTCTCTTGAACTTGCACAATTAGAGGAAGAATAGCTATGTCAAAAATTGTAGTTGTCGGCGGCGGAGCGGCAGGGCTTTTGTGTGCGGCTAAAAGTGCCGAAAAGGGCGACGATGTTATTATAATAGAAAAAATGAATAGATGTGGCAGAAAGCTTATGATTACTGGCAAAGGCAGATGCAATGTCACAAATGCAAGCTTTGAGCTTGACGATTTGATATCAAACGTGCCTACAAACCCACGTTTTCTTTATTCTGCATTTTCAAATTTTATGCCTTATGATACTATGGCTTTGTTTGAAGAACTCGGCGTGCCGCTTAAAATAGAGAGGGGAAACCGTGTTTTTCCTCAAAGCGATAAAGCTGTTGATATTGTTGATGCACTTGTGAATTACGCTAAACAAAGCGGTGTTAAAATAATTCAAGGAAAAGTAAAGGCGTTTGAACTTGACGGTAATGCGATTAAAACGCTTATTCTTGATGATAAAACTAAAATTGAATGTGATAAGGTTTGTCTTTGCACGGGCGGTAAAAGCTATCCGCTTACAGGCTCAACAGGCGATGGATATACTCTTGCAAGGTCAGTAGGTCATACGATTACACCGTTAAAGCCAAGTCTTGTTCCTCTTGTTTGTCCTAATAATTTTATACCGAGGCTTCAGGGCTTGTCGCTTAAAAATATCGAAATCACTCTGTTTGAGGAAGAAAAAGCGATTTATTCTGATTTCGGAGAAATGATATTTACTCATTACGGCGTGTCCGGTCCTGTTATTTTGTCTGCTTCAAGCCATATTAAAAATATGGGTAAAAAGTCATATAAAATTAAGATAGACTTAAAACCTGCGCTTGATTTTCATACTCTTGATAAGCGTGTTTGCCGTGACTTTGAAGAATTTGCAAATAAAGATTTTGTTAATTCTCTTTCAAAACTCTTGCCGAATAAGCTTATTCCTGTTATAGTTTCATTAAGCGGTATTAAGTCAGGTGAAAAGGTTAATCAAATCACAAGAGAACAAAGGCTCAAACTTGTTGATTTGATTAAAAATTTCTATGTCACTGTAAGTGATTTTCGTCCTATTGATGAGGCGATTGTAACCTCAGGCGGAGTAAATGTTAAAGAAATCAATCCTAAAACAATGTGTTCAAAAATAATTGATAATTTATATTTCGCAGGAGAAATTATAGATGTGGACGCATATACGGGCGGTTTTAATTTGCAAATTGCATTTTCAACTGCTGTTTTGTGCGCCGATAATATGTAAATAAATTAAAGAGGTAATTAGTGTGAAAAATCACACTAATTACACTATATTATATTGCTTTCAAAATTTGCCTGCGGCATAATTTTGAAATGGCTGAAATCACCATTTACGCCTGTTCAGGCAACGCAGGTCAATCAGGTGATTTTTAATAAACTATTTGTTGCCTGAAAGGCTATGGTGATTTTGATGAATGTTGCAATTGACGGTCCTGCAGGTGCAGGCAAATCCACAATAAGCAAGGGTGCGGCGGGGAAACTCGGCTTTATCTATGTTGATACGGGTGCTTTGTACCGTACAATCGCACTTAATGCCATAAGACGTGGTGTTATAGATAATGAAGATGAAGTTATTAAAATGCTTGATGATGCCGATGTCAAGCTCGGTTTTGAAAACGGCACGCAATGCGTTTATCTGAACGGTGAGGAGGTTTCTGCCTTTATCCGCACTCCTGAAATTTCTATGGGCGCTTCCAAGGTGTCGGCTATTCCTAAGGTTAGAGAATATCTTCTTGACCTTCAAAGAGATATTGCTAAAAAGAATAACGTTATTATGGACGGCAGGGATATAGGTACAGTCGTTTTGCCTAATGCCGAGTGTAAAATTTTTCTTACCGCTTCTCCAGAGTGTCGTGCTCAAAGAAGATATAAGGAACTTATTGAAAAAGGCGAGAACGTTAAGTATGAGGACGTGTTAAATGACGTCAATGAGCGTGACTATAACGATTCTCACAGAAAAATTGCACCGCTTAAACCGAGTGAGGAGTCTGTTATTGCCGATACTTCAAAGCTGTCGCTTGACGAGTCAATTGCACTCATTGTAAAAATTATAAAGGAGCATATGTAAATTGAAAGAATTTGATTTTACCCAAATTAAACATTATAAGCTTTATAATTTTATTAAAGCTGTTTTTCGTCCTCTTGTTAAGCTTGTTTTTAAAGCAAAGTTTAAAGGACTTGAAAATGTGCCCCAAGACAAGGGCACTAAATACATAGTTGCCATTAACCATACCAGTGCGATTGACCCTATAATTGTTGCGTGTCCTAAGGAGCTTCCTCCGCTTCACTTTATGGCTAAGGTTGAGCTTTTTAAAAATCCTTTTGGCGCTTGGTTTTTAACCCATATGTATGCTTTTCCCGTTAAAAGAGGAAAGGGTGATACTTCCTCTATAGAATACGGTGAAAAAATTCTTAATGAGGGTCATGTAATGGCTATTTGCCCTGAGGGTAAGAGAATTAAGGATAAAGGCGGTGTTCCGCAAAAGGCTAAAGCGGGAGTTGCCATTATTGCTAAGGCTACGGGCGCCGATGTTCTTCCCGTTGCAATTTGCTGCGACGGTAAAATTAAAGCCGGCAAGCAGGTTACTGTTTCTTACGGTAAGCTTATCAAAAACAGTGAGCTTGGGCTTGACGGAGAAAACGTTGCACCGAGCGATATTAAAGCGGCAGCTAATATGGTAATGGGCAGAATTACCGAGCTTTGGGAGGCTGAACGCAATGCAGGTTAATCTTGCAAAAACAGCGGGCTTTTGCTTTGGAGTTGACAGGGCAGTTAATCTTGTTTATGATTTGCTTCAAAAGGGTGAGAAGGTTTGCACTCTCGGTCCGATTATTCACAATCAGCAGCTTGTTGATGATTTAAAAAGCAAAGGCGTTAAAATTATTGATGACGTTTGCGATTGCCCCAAGGGGTATACTGTTGTAATAAGAACTCACGGAGTTGAAAAAGAGGTTATTGATAAGGCTGAGGAAAGTAATATTAATTTCATTAATGCAACATGCCCTTTTGTTTTGAAAATTCATAAAATCGTGTCAGAACAGCCTGACGGTACGGTTACTCTTATTGCAGGGGACGAAAATCATCCTGAGGTTTTGGGTATTCGCTCCTACTGCAAGGGTGAAAGCTTCGTCTTTAAAAACGAAGATGAACTTCAAATGATTCTTGAAAATCTCCAAAATTCAGCCGAAAAATCGGTAATTTGCGTTTCTCAAACAACTTTTTCGCTAAAAGAATGGAAAAAATGCGAAAAAATAATAAAAAAACTATATACAAATTGCAAAATTTATAGTACAATATGTAATGCTACAGCCGATAGGCAGGAAGAAGCGGCACTGCTTTCAAAAAAAGCAGACGCTATGATTGTAATTGGCGGTAGGCATTCATCAAATACCTGTAAGCTCAGGGATGTTTGCAAGTCAAATGCCGATACGTTTCTTATTGAAACTGCGCAGGAACTTAAAAACATTGATTTGAGCAAATACAGTTATGTTGGTGTTACTGCCGGGGCTTCGACACCCTCGGTAATTATCAAGGAGGTACTAAAAACCATGTCCGAAGAAAAAATTGAAAAGGAAGTTGAAGTAGCTGCAACAGCTGCGGAGACAGCAGAAACCGCTGATAAGGCCGCTAAGGCTGCTGTCAAAGCATCTGCTGATGGTGAAGCAACCTTCGAAGAAATGCTTGAAGAATCATTCAGAGAAGATGAAAACAGCAAGGTCGTAACAGGTACTGTTGTCAACATTACTCCTACAGAGGTATTTGTAGACGTTGACGGTAGAAAGCAGACAGGCGTTATCGCACTTGATGATCTTTCCGCTGAACCTATCAGCAATCCAAGCCAAGCAGTTTCAATCGGTGACAAGCTTAGTCTTGTTATTATGAAAACTGATGACAGCGAGGGCGTTCTTAAGCTTTCTAAGAAGCTTGTGGATGCTTTTCAGGGATGGGAAGAAATCGTTAAGGCAAAGGAAAACGATGAAATTCTTGAAGGTGTTGTATCAGCAGTTGTTAAGGGCGGCGTAGTTGCCGTAACTAACGGTAGCAGAGTATTTATCCCTGCTTCTCAAACAGGTGTTCCGAGAAATCAGGAGCTTGATGTCCTTAAGGGTACAACAGTTCGTTTCAGAATTATTGATATTAACCCTGCAAGACGTCGTGCAGTAGGCTCAATCAAGGTTGTTGCTAACGAGGAAAGAAAGGCACAGCAGGATGCATTATGGGCAACTCTCGAAGAGGGTCAGAAGCTCACAGGTACTGTTAAGTCATTAACAAGCTACGGTGCATTTGTTGATATCGGCGGTATGGACGGTATGATTCATATCAGCGAGCTTTCATGGAACAGAATCAAGCATCCGTCAGAGGTTGTTAATGTCGGCGATACTGTTGAGGTTACAATTAAGAAGCTTGACCCTGAAACAAGAAAGATTTCTCTCGGCTTTAAGAAGCTTGAGGACAACCCATGGGAAATCCTTAAGAGAGATTATCCAGTAGGCACTGATTGCAAAGCTAAGATTGTTGGTCTTGCATCATTTGGCGCATTTGCTAATATCCTTCCGGGTATTGACGGTCTTATCCACATCAGCCAGATTTCTTGGGAAAGAATTAACACTCCTGCCGATGTACTTAAGGTTGGCGATGAAGTTGACGTTAGAATTACTGAGGTTGACTTTGATAAGAAGAGAGTTTCTCTTTCAATGAAGGAACTTCTTCCTAAGCCAAACGCTGACGAGGCAGAGGCTGACGACGCAGACGACGCTGAATAATCTTGCTTATTCAATATTTTACGGCTTCACGCATTTGTGTGAAGCCGTTTTTTTATATGCTTATCAAAAAAACGGTATTGCCAAATTTGCAATACCGTTTTTGCTTATTTAATATTCAATTTCACCTTTATATACAAGGTTGCAGTCGCCTGTTAAGGTAACGCCGGTATCTGAATAATTAACTATCAAATCGCCGCCTTTAACCTTTACGGTGATATCTTCGTCTTTGTTGCAATATCCGTTTTCAACCGCTGCAATAACTGCCGCACAAGCACCTGTGCCGCAAGCTTGCGTCTCGCCGTTTCCACGCTCCCATACACGCATTTTAAGCGTTTTTGAATTAACTACCCTGACAAACTCGGTATTAACTCTTTCAGGGAAAATAGGCGCTGTTTCAAACTGAGGGCCGACGCTTTCAATATCAATCCTGTCTACATTGTCAACAAATACTACGCAGTGCGGATTGCCGACGGCACAGCAGGTGATATTGTACTGCTTTGAGCCTATTTCAGCAGGATAGTTGATAGCCTTTTCACTGTCAATCAAAACAGGAATTTTAGCCGTATTAAGCTCAGCTTTGCCCATTGATACCTTGACTGACGATACTTTTCCGTCACGTGTAAATAGGCGAAGAACTTTTACGCCCGAAGCCGTTTCTATAGTGATTTTATCTTTTTTGACGATATCGTTATCATAAAGGAATTTGCCTACACACCTTATCGAGTTGCCTGCCATCTTGCCCTCACTGCCGTCAAGATTAAAGACACGCATTTTAGCGTTTGCAATCTTGCTTTCTTCAATAAGAACTATTCCGTCGCCGCCGATACCCCTGTGCCTGTCGCAAAATTCAATTGCAAAACTTTCAGGGCAGGTGATAATACCGCATTGATTGTTAAAGAAAATGTAGTCGTCGCCGGTGCCTTGCATTTTGGAAAATTTAAGTATTCCTTTTTCTTTACGCATAAAGTTGATATCAACAAGCTCGGTGTTCGTTTCCTTGTAACGTGATGCAATGATATCCGCAACGGCATTGGCAGTATCGAGGGAAGTGATTGTAGCAATGCCAAGCTGATTTGCTCTGTTGTGAAGCTTGATGTAATCGGCAATTGATTTTTTGTCGCTTTTGCCTGTATATACAATGTAATCAAGCTGACCCGATTCAACAAGGTCCATAATGGAGTTGTCCTCTCTGAGCTTGTTTACAACATTAACCTTAATGCCCAAGCTTTCAATCGCCTTAGCCGTTTCGGGAGTAGCCCAAATTTTTGCACCGAGGTCGTCAAGCTTTTTTGCAAGACCGACTATTTCAAATCTGTCCTGCTTGGTGACTGTTATAAGTACACCGTGCTCGTCTTTAGAATGGAAATCAGTTTTAAATCCTGCCGATACAAGTCCTTTGAATAATGCTTCCACAAGATTTTTGCCAACGCCTAAAACTTCGCCGGTTGACTTCATTTCAGGTCCTAACTTAGAGTTTACGTCGTTAAGCTTTTCAAAGCTGAAAACAGGTACTTTAACTGCAACATAGGGCGGTGTTTTGTAAAGTCCGGTGCCGAAGCCGAGGTCTTTAAGCTTTTGGCCCACCATAATTTTAGTTGCAAGTTCAACCATAGGAACGCCTGTTACCTTGCTGATATAAGGTATTGTTCTTGACGCTCTCGGATTAACCTCAATAACGTATAGTTCATTGTGATAAATAAGATATTGAATGTTTACAAGACCTTGTGTGCCAAGCTCAAGCGCAAGCTTTTGCGAAACGTCACAAATCTTTTCAAGCATCATATCGTTAAGATTGTAAGGGGGATAAACGGCAATTGAGTCGCCCGAATGAACACCCGCTCTTTCAATATGCTCCATAATGCCCGGTATAAGAACGTCCTCGCCGTCGGAAATACAATCAACCTCAAGTTCCGTTCCCATCATATATTTATCAACAAGTACGGGATTTTCAATTCCCTGCGCAAGTATGATTGCCATATACTGCTTAACGTCATCATCTGTGTACGCAATAGTCATATTTTGACCGCCGATAACGTATGACGGACGTAAAAGAACAGGATATTCAAGCCTTTCAGCCGCCGTCAAAGCCTCGTCAAGAGTCATAACGCTTTCGCCCTTCGGTCTGAATATTCCGTATTTTTCCAAAAGCTCGTCAAAACGTTCTCTGTCCTCGGCAATGTCGATTGATTCAGCGCTTGTTCCGAGGATTTTAATTCCTTTTTGGTCAAGGAATTTTGTGAGTTTGATAGCGGTTTGCCCGCCGAATGCAACAACAACGCCGATAGGATTTTCAGCCTTGATAACGTTCATAACGTCCTCGTTTGTAAGCGGCTCAAAATAAAGCCTGTCGCCCGTGTCAAAGTCGGTAGAAACCGTTTCAGGGTTGTTGTTTATAATGATAACCTCGTATCCAAGCTCTTTAAGAGTCCATACGCAGTGAACGCAGGAGTAGTCAAATTCAATACCCTGACCGATACGTATAGGCCCTGAGCCTAATACGATTATTTTTTTCTTATCGCTCTTGTCAAGCTCTCTTGCCTCGCAATGCTCGTCGTAAGTTGAGTAAAAATAAGGCGTTTCAGCCTTGAACTCCGCACCGCAGGTGTCAACCATTTTGTAAACGCAGTCCTTATGATATGTAAGGCTGCCGCCGCTGATTTTTTCAAGTGCCTTATCGGGATAGCCTAATTTTTTACCTTTTAAATATTGCTCTTTTGAAAGCGGTTTGCCCTCAATTTCAAGCTCGTATCTTGCAAGATTTTCAAGCTTTGCCAAAAACCATTCGTCAATCATAGTAATTTCGTGAATTTCGGCAATGCTCACACCTTCCTTGAGTGCTTTGAATACGGTAAATAATCTTATATCGTCTTGGTCGTGCAGTTTTTGCTTAATGTCAACGCCGTTTAACGCCTTGTTATTAAGCGTATCAAGCCCAATCTCAGCACCTCTGACTGCTTTCATAATTGCCTGCTCAAAGCTCGGCGCAATGCTCATAACCTCGCCGGTAGCCTTCATTTGAGTACCAAGCTTACGGGAAGCGTTTACAAACTTGTCAAACGGCCATTTCGGAAGTTTAACAACAACATAGTCAAGCGTAGGCTCAAAGCAAGCGCACGTTTTGCCCGTGATATCATTCTTGATTTCATCAAGAGTGTAGCCCAGTGCAATTTTGGTGGTTACTTTAGCAATAGGGTAACCCGTAGCCTTAGAAGCAAGCGCAGAAGAACGTGAAACTCTCGGATTAACCTCAATAACAGAATATTCAAAGCTTTCCGGATTTAATGCAAATTGACAGTTGCAACCGCCCTCAATTCCAAGCTCGGTAATAATGTCAAGAGATGCGCTTCTGAGCATTTGAAGTTCCTTGTCAGCAAGCGTTACGGCAGGGGCGATAACAATGCTGTCGCCTGTATGAACACCGACCGGGTCAAAGTTTTCCATTGAGCAAACTGCAATAACATTACCTACGCTGTCACGCATTACTTCAAATTCAATCTCTTTCCAGCCTGCGATGTATCTTTCAACAAGTACCTGGGTAATAGGTGAGAGCATTAAGCCGTTTTTGGCAATAACCTCAAGCTCGTGCTCGTTGTATGCAACGCCGCCGCCTGCACCGCCCAATGTAAAGGCTGGGCGAATAATAACAGGATAGCCGATATCGCTTGCAATTTCCTTTGCGTGGTCAACAGTGTATGCAATGTCGCTCGGCACAACAGGCTGATTAATTTTAACCATTGTGTCACGGAACATTTGCCTGTCCTCAGCCTTGTCTATAGCCTCGGCATCCGTTCCCAAAAGCTTGACTCCCATTTCGTCAAGGTATCCGTCTTTTGCAAGCTGCATACCGATTGTAAGACCTGTTTGACCGCCAAGACCGCAAAGTATGGAATCGGGGCGCTCTTTTTCAATAATTCTTTTAACCGTTTCTTCCGTAAGCGGCTCAAGATATATGTGGTCGGCAAGCGCCTTATCAGTCATAATGGTCGCAGGGTTTGAGTTTACAAGTACAACCTCAATGCCTTCATCCTTAAGCACACGGCAAGCTTGCGCACCTGCATAGTCAAATTCTGCGGCTTGACCTATAACAATAGGGCCTGAGCCGATAACAAGTACCTTTTTTATGTCTTTATTAAGAGGCATTATTTGCTACCTCCCATCATTTCAATAAATTTGTCGAATATAAATCTTGTGTCGTGCGGACCTGAGCAAGCTTCGGGGTGAAATTGCACCGAAAAGGCTTTTTTATCGGGATAATCAACACCTTCGCACGTGCCGTCATTTGCATTAATGTAGCTGACTTTAGCCCCGACCTTTTCAATTTCATCATTCACAACGGCATAGCCGTGGTTTTGCGAGGAAATATAAGTTCTGCCTGTTTCAAGATTTTTTACAGGTTGGTTTACTCCTCTGTGACCGTATTTTAACTTGGTTGTGTCACCGCCCTGGCTGAGCGCCAAAAGCTGATGACCGAGGCATATTGCAAAAATAGGAACTTTTCCAACAAGCTTTTTAAGTTGCTCAATTGCTTCAACGTTTTCCTTGGGGTCACCGGGGCCGTTTGAAAGCATAATTCCGTCAGGGTTTAATGATAAAATGTCGTCGGCATTTGTGTCATAAGGCATAACGGCAACATTGCAACCCCTCTTGTTAAGCTCTCTTATAATGTTTTTCTTTGTGCCGTAGTCGATTAAAACTACATTGTATTTGTGCTCATCTGACGCACTCATATATGGCCTTTTGCAAGATACGCTTTTAACTGCATCCTTAATCTCGTATGCTTTTAATTTGCCATAATCAACAGTTGCAGGGTTTGATGTGATAATCGCATTCATAACGCCTGCTTCTCTGATAGTTTTAGTTATTTCTCTTGTGTCAACGCCGTACACGCCGATGATATTATTTTCTTTAAGGTAATCGTCAAGCGTTTTTTCACACCTAAAGTTTGACGGCTCTTCGCACCACTCACGTACTATGTAAGCCGAAACGTAGGATTTTTCGCTTTCCTTGTCCTCGTCAATAAAGCCGTAGTTGCCGATAAGAGGAAAGGTTTGCATAACAATTTGCCCAAAGTAACTGGGGTCTGTAAGCGTTTCAATATATCCGCCCATACCTGTGGTAAATACAAGCTCACCGGTTACTTCGCCGTTAGCGCCGAATCTTTTTCCTTCAAAAACATCACCGTTTGCAAGGCATATGTAAATCTTGTTTTCTTCCATATTTTCTTCCTGTATATTTATGTTCTAACGCTCATTTTTCTGTATATCAAACCGTAGGGGCGAACATTGTTCGCCCAATTTTTGATTAAAGCTATTATCCTAACAATTTAACGAGAACTGCCTTTTGAGCGTGAAGTCTGTTTTCCGCTTCGTCAAAGATTTCGTTTGCGTGTTCTTCAAATACTTTGGCTGTGATTTCCTCTTCTCTGTGAGCAGGAAGGCAGTGAAGCACCATGGCATCGTCCTTGGCAACTTCCATAACCTTATCATTAATTTGGTAATCCTTAAATACCTTTTCTCTTTCTGCCTTTTCTTCTTCTTGACCCATTGAAGCCCAAACGTCGGTGTAAAGAATATCTGCGTCTTTTGCACATTCAAGAATGTTGCTTGAACACATAAAGTTGCCGTTTTCTTCAGCCCATTTCATAATTTCAGCGTCAGGCTTGTATTCGTCAGGGCAGGCAATAGCACAGCTCATACCCATTGTGATTGCACCTACAATAAGGCTGTTTGCCATATTGTTGCCGTCACCTATAAAGCAGAATTTAAGTCCGTCAAAGCTCTTTTTATATTCACGAATTGTCATAAGGTCTGCAAGCACCTGGCAAGGATGGCAATAGTCAGTCAAGCCGTTAATGATAGGAATTGAGCCGTATTTTGCAAGGTCCTCAACCTCTTTTTGCTCAAAAGTTCTTATCATAATGCCGTCAAGGTAACGTGAAAGAACCCTTGCGGTATCTTCAATAGGTTCGCCTCTGCCGATTTGCAAGTCCCTGTTTGAAAGGAAAAGCGCCTGTCCGCCAAGCTGATACATACCTGTTTCAAAGCTTACCCTTGTTCTTGTAGAGCTTTTTTGAAAAATCATACCGAGTGTCTTGCCCTTAAGGTGATGATGCTCAATGCCATGCTTTGTTTCATATTTGAGTTGGTCTGCAAGATTTAAAATATCTAATATCTCATGCTGGTCTAAATCTTTAAGCTTTAATAAATGTTTCATTTTTCAATTACCTCTTTCAATATTTTTAAACCTCTGTCAAGCTCAGGATAGCTTATGTTAAGAGCAGGAAGAAGTCTTATTTTTGTTTTGGCTGTTAATACGAGAAGTCCGTTTTCAAGGCATTCGCTTGCAATTTGCTTAGCATCCTTTTGGGTTTCAACGCCGAGCATAAGGCCCATACCCGATACAGATTTAACGCCTTTAATATTCATTAAAAAGTTTTTGATATATTCGCTTTTTTCTCTTACTGATTTTAAAAATTCGTCATCAATTCTTGAAACGATTGAAATTGCACCTGCCGCACAAACAGGATTGCCGCCGAAAGTTGAGCCGTGAGAGCCGGGAGTGACGGTATCTTTAACCTTTTCGCCGAAAAGAACAGCACCCATGGGAAGCCCGCCTGCAAGACCTTTTGCCGTTGAAACAATATCAGGCTTAATGTCGAAGTTTTCGTAAGCAAAATATCTGCCTGTTCTGCCGTTGCCCGTTTGCACTTCGTCAACAACCATAAGTATATCCTTTTCTTTTGCAAGCTTTTCAATGGCTTTTACAAAGTTATAGTCAAGATTATTTACGCCGCCTTCGCCTTGAATGCACTCAAACATAATTGCGCAAACATCATCAGTTGCCATTTCGTTAAGCTTTTCAATGTCATTTGCAGGGCAGTATTTAAAGCCGGGTGTAAACGGACCGAATACAGTATGGAAACTATCCTGTCCAGTAGCCGCAAGCGTTGTTATCGTTCTGCCGTGGAAAGAGTTTACAAGCGTAATAATCGTGCTTCTGCCCTCGCCGTACTTGTCGTATGAATATTTTCTTGCAAATTTGATTGCGCCTTCGTTTGCTTCTGCTCCCGAATTGCCGAAAAATACTTTTTTCATACCTGTTTTGTCGCAAAGCATTTTTGCAAGCCTTGCACAAGGCTCTGTATAGTAAAGATTGCTGACGTGCTGCATCTTGTCAAGTTGCGTTTCAACTGCCGCTTTCCATTCGTCATCGCAAATTCCGAACGCCGTTACTCCTATTCCGGAACCGAAATCTATGTATTGCTTTCCGTTGTCATCGCTTATTGTTGAGCCTTTGCCGTTGTTTAATGTTACGTTAAATCTGCCGTAAGCGTGAGCAACGTAATCATTGTCTAATTCTTTAGTTTCCATATTGTACCTCTTTATCTGCTTCTAAACATTGTTCCCATACCTTCATCTGTAAGAAGCTCCATAAGAATAGAGTGGGGAACACGTCCGTCGATAATAAATGCTTTTTTTACACCTTCCCTGAGTGCCTGAGTCATTGAATCAATTTTCGGTATCATTCCGCCGCTGATTATTCCCTCTGCAATAAGCGCAGGCGTGTCTGAAATATATACTTTGTGAATAAGAGTTGAATCGTCATCCTTATCTCTTAAAAGGCCGACTATATCAGTCATTGAAACAAGAGCCTCCGCTTTGAGTGCACCTGCAACAGCCGCCGCAGCAGTATCCGCATTAATGTTGTAGCAGTTGCCTTTTTCGTCATATCCGATTGTTGAAATAACAGGAATAAAATTGTGGTTGAGTACTTCTTCAATAACTTCGGTGTTTACTTCTTGAATTTCACCTACAAAGCCGTGACTGTCATCAAGCGCTTTGCACTTAATCATATTTCCGTCCATACCCGAAAGGCCGATTGCGTGGCCGCCCATATTGCCGATTTGGCAAACGAGGTCTTTATTAACCTTTCCTGCAAGCACCATTTGAACAACGTCTACTGTGTCCTTGTCGGTCACTCTCAGTCCGTTTTCAAACTTGCTTTCAATGTGCATTTTTTCAAGCGTTTTGTTAATTGCAGGTCCGCCGCCGTGAACAAGCACAACTTTAATTCCGACAGTTGTTAAAAGCACAAGGTCACGCATAACAGCCTCTTTCAATTCGTCGTTTATCATAGCGTTTCCGCCGTATTTAACAACTACTGTTTTCTTTCTGTATTTTTGAATGTGCGGCAGAGCGTGTGCAATTATTTCCGCTTTCTGCGCATTGTTAATGTTGTTATCCATAGTATGTAATCCTTATTCTTGTTTTGTAGGGAAGGAGCTTGCTCCTTCCGATTTTAATTTTAAAATATTGTTGTTTTTACCGTATCACGTAGGGGCGACTGCGTCGTCGCAAATTCCGTATTGCTCAAAATAACTTTTTTAAGTATTTGACTTGAAGTTATTTATCGCTCACTTCATTGCTCCTTCTTTCAAAAATTGCCGTACGGTTGTGCGTCAATTTTTGACTTTTTTGTGATTTGACTTAGTGACACTACTGTTTAAATTGCGAATATCAAGTACGATAATCTCCGTTAATCTTTACGTAATCGTAAGTTAAATCACAACCCCAAGCGGTTGCGTTTTCATTGCCTTGATTAAGATTAATATCAATATAAATTTCGTCGCTTGAAAGGACTTTTGCTGCCTTTTCCTCGCTGAACTCGATACCTGAGCCGTTTTTGCAAACCTCAACCGTGCCGTATTCGCTTCTTAAATCAACGTCAACCTTGTTAATGTCAAATTCTGCGTCGGCATATCCGATTGCACAAAGCACACGTCCCCAGTTAGCGTCCTCGCCGAACATTGCGGCTTTGAAAAGAGAAGAGCAAACAACACTTTTTGCAACAGTAATTGCCGTATCCTTGTCAGGAGCACCGTCGCAAATACATTCAAGAAGCTTGCTTGCGCCTTCGCCGTCCTTTGCAAGCATTCTTGTGAGATTTGCCATAACTTCGTAAAGTGCATTTTTAAACGTGTCAAATTCTTCGCCCTCACAGGTGATTTCCTCATTTCCTGCAAGCCCATTTGCCATAAGGCTTACCATATCGTTGGTTGAGGTGTCGCCGTCAACCGAAAGGCAATTGTAAGTAACCTTTACTATTTCGCTAAGCGCCTTTTGAAGCATATTGGATGAAACAGCGCAGTCACTTGTAATAAAGTTGAGCGTCGTTGCCATATTTGGATGAATCATACCTGAGCCTTTAGCCATACCGCCGAGCGTGCACTTAACACCGCCGATTTCAAATTCAACAGCATATTCCTTTTTAATTGTATCAGTTGTCATAATAGCGGTCGAAGCTTCCTCGTTCTTGCCGTAATCAAGCTCTTTTACAAGAACAGGAACCGCCTTTTCAATCGGCTCAATCGGAAGCACCTGACCTATAACGCCTGTTGAAGCAACAATAACCTGCTCCTTAGGAATGTTAAGCTCGTTCGCCACAAGCTCGCACATTTTGTCCGCCTTTTCAACACCGTCGGCATTGCAAGTGTTGGCATTTTTTGAGTTAGCGATAACTGCAATCGCTTTGTTTCCGCTTTTTTCCAAGTTTGCTTTTGTTACAAGGATAGGTGCGCCTTTAACCTTGTTTTGAGTATAAACTGCCGCCGCATTGCAAAGCACATCACTTGTAAAAAGGCAAATGTCGTTTTTATGCTTGATTTGCGGGTCAAAGTTTTCAACATTAGGCTTTTTTATTCCGCAATATGTGCCGCTTGCTTTAAAGCCCTTTGCCGCACATATTCCGCCGTCAATATATTTCATAATTATCATTCTCCTATATTAAGACCTGTTTTTTCGTCAATCCCCATTGCAATGTTAAGGCATTGAATGGCTGCACCTGAAGCGCCTTTGCCCAAATTGTCAAATCGGGATGTGATGATAATTCTGTCATCGTTTCCGTTAATTTCAATTTCCATATCGTCACGGTTTGCAAAATTATTTGAACCAATCATATTCTCGCTGTAGCCGAGAGGTCTGACCTTGACAATGTCACTGCCGTTATAATGCTCGGCAAACATTTCATAAATATCCTCTTTAGTATATTTTTCACTCATCTTGTCCGTATAAAGAGGAATGTTTACAAGCATACCTTGCGGATAGTCACAAATAATCGGTGTAAAAATAGGCTCTTTTGAAAGATTTGAAATTGCCTTCATTTCCTTAAGATGCTTGTGCTGCTGCGTAAGTGCATAAATTCTCGGCGAGTCAAGCTCCTTATCTCTGTTTTTGTCCTCATATTGCGCAATGCCCTTTTTGCCTGCGCCTGTGTAGCCACTCATTGCAAAGCAAACAATGTCATAGTCGTTTGAAATAAATCCGCTTTTTACAAGTGGATAAACTATAGAATTAAATCCGCTTGCATAGCAGCCCGGAACAGCAATTCGATTGCTTGTTTCAATCTTTTTTCTAAACTCCTCAGAAAGTTCCGCAAAGCCGTAAGCCCAATCAAAAAGTGTTCTGTGTGCCGTTGAGGTGTCAATGATTTTTACCTTGTCGTTTTCAACAAGCTCAACCGCCTCAATTGAAGCAGCATCGGGAAGGCAAAGGAAAGTAATATCACTTTCGTTTATCATTTTTGCTCGCTCTTTTGCATCTTTTCTCTTTTCGGGGTCAATAAGTAAAAGCTCAATATCATTTCTGTTTTCAAATCTTTGATAAATTTTAAGACCTGTTGTTCCGTCTTTACCGTCAATGAATATTCGTTTCATTTTTATACATTATCTCCGTTAATTATTTTCTATTGTTTTCTATTATACACAGTGATTTTGTAATGTCAATAGTTATAGAGAAATTGTTATAAATATACATAAAAATGAATAAATATGCGTATAAAACGTATATCGCAAAATTATTTTTAAAAAGAGAATTTTTTTGTACTGTCACTTGAAAAAGATGAAAAATCGTATAATATTGATAAATTAACAGGTATATCCTGTGCCACCCGAAGTCCACCCAAATATAATATAAAGAAAGGATAATTTTTATCAGCAAGGACATTTTGATTTCCTTGGTTTCAATGCTCGGTACGGTCATAGGCACATTTGGAGGTATTTTAACCTCATCTAAGCTTACATCTTTTAGAATTGAACAGCTTGAAAAAAAGGTTGATAAGCATAATAATTTCGCAAGCCGAATGCCCGTTATCGAAGAACAAATTAAGGTTATAAATCATAGAATAGACGACTTGGAAAGGGAGGCAAAAAATTATGAAAATCACTAAACAAACATTAAACAGAGCTTTAAGAACGTTTATCCAAACTGCTATAGGCTATGCGGCAATTAACATTGTGACAATCGATTTTTCTGCATCAAAGCAGGTGCTTAAATCGGCGCTTATCGGTCTTGGTGTTGCGTCTGTTTCGGCAGGCATTTCTGCAGTAATGAACTTGGAAAAGAGGTGCGGCAATGACGTTTGATTCTTTTGTTAAAAGATATATCGGTAAGGCGGTTGATTACGACGGCGTTGCGGGAGTGCAATGTGTCGACCTTGTTAAGCTTTATCTTTATAAAGTTTTCGGCATACGTGCAGGTGCGTGGGGAAATGCAAGAGATTATTGGCTTGATTTTTCGTCACATCCAACTATGACCGCAAATTTTATCAAAATAAAAAATACACCCTCTTTCATTCCGAAAAAGGGCGATATAGTTGTGTGGAACGGAGATATTTCAACCAAAAATAATTACGGCCATATTGCAATTGCAACAGGGGAGGGAGATACTAATACATTTTATTCTTACGATTCAAATTGGAATAAAAAAGAAATGCAAAAGGTAAAGCATACCTATTATGCACTTTACGGCGTTCTTCGTCCTAAAAGCACAAGAGTGCTTTCCAATCCTCCTGATATTGCGCTTGGCGACTATTCGCTTACAAATGTTCGTGGAATTTATAAAGGCGCAGGGGCTAAAACAGGAAGGAAAAAAGTTAAAGAAATAACTAAAAATGCAAAAAAATCAGCAACATCAAAGAAAAAAGATGCTGCTGCATATCTTAAAGCGGGAACTGCCGTTTCCGTTCTCGAAACAAAACTTATTTCAACGGGCAATCTCTGGGCACGTATCCCCAGCGGCTGGCTTTGTGTTTGGGAATATGAAAAAGATAAGCTGTTTATAAAATAAAAACGCAAGATTTCAATTTTACACACTTTTTACACACTTTGGCGGAGTGTAAAGGGGTTTCAAAGGGATTTTGTCTAATTGTAAAATAATAAAGAAAAAGCCCCGAAATGCGCATAAATATATGCGTTTTCGGGGCTTTTATGGTGGAGCCACGTGTCACCGGTTCAAGTCCTTTTTCGCTTTTGGGTATAAAAAAAGACAGAGGTGATTGAGCATCTCTGTTTCGGGGTCCCCGAAAAGCGTATGCTTTTTGGGGAGATGACAAAGGAATGAAGTGTTTATTATAAATTTTCGTAGAAATTTATTCAAACACGGAATTTCTTTGGACGTAGCTGATAACCGGACTTTTAAAGTACCCACTTGCTACGAAACAGTACACTGTACTGTTTCTCCCAAATTCATAAATGAATTTGGAGCCACGTGTCACCGGTTCAAGTCCTTTTTTTGTTTTTGAGCATAAAAAAAGACAGAGGTGATTGAGCATCTCTGTCCTTGGAGCTGATAACCGGACTTGAACCGGTGACCTCATCCTTACCAAGGATGTGCTCTACCACCTGAGCCATATCAGCAAAAATGGCGACCCGGAACGGGTTCGAACCGTCGACCTCTAGCGTGACAGGCTAGCGTTCTAACCAACTGAACTACCGGGCCATTGCGAAATGTATTATATAGTATGTTGGCTTTAATGTCAAGATTTATTTTCGAATTTATTAAAAAAATAGAATTATATTGACGAATTTTGCAATATATTATATCCCATAACTTGATGTAATCGGGTCTTTGAAAAGTGGAATAAGCGGTGGGGCAAAGGTGAAAAGTATAAATATTGCACCCATAATTATAAACAAAATTACGGCGGTGATATTTTTACTCGTTTCCTGCATTTTTTCGCTCTTTACAATAATGTAATCAAGCAAAAATGCGACAAATACACCGATAAAAAATGAGAAAATATTAAGTGGGTCTATATTCCTTCCGATTATACCCGTGTAGGTGTAGAAAAATGAAAGCGTAGCCGTCATTCCGACAAATACGCCGATAAATTTGGCAGGCAAAATATTTTTTGTGCCTTTCATAATAAATGCTTGTATAACCGTCCATATTAAATAAGGAAAGAAGATTAGTTTTAAATGTTCCCAAGGACTTTCGTTAATTGGGCAGAAAAATGCTGCAATAACGCATTTGTTTGTCCATTCATACACAAAATGCGCAAGTGTGCCTATGATGCTTACAAAAACGAAACCTATAATATCATATTTTAATAATTTTTTGCTCATTTTATCACCCGATTTATTATATGTTATAAATATGTAGATTATAAATTGAAATATTTGCTTGACATTTTGAATGAGTTATGATAAAGTATAACACGCACGAGATGTGCAAAACTTAATCTTGACAGGTTTAACCCGTCAGCTTGCAGAAGTACTCAAGTTGGTGACGAGGCGCCCCTGCTAAGGGCGTAGGTCGGGTAACCGGCGCGAGAGTTCGAGTCTCTCCTTCTGCGCCAAAAAAGGAAGTATCGTTTTTCGATACTTCCTTTTTTGATGTAAAGAACAGAGAATCGAACAAGGCAATTCGAAGAATAGAAACAGTCCAGTGGACTGTTTCGGTGCCTGCGTGCGTGCCGAAGAAAGCTTTAGCTTTCAATGGGCGAGTCTCTCCTTCTGCGCCAAAAAAGGAAGTATCGTTTTTCGATACTTCCTTTTTTGATTTAAATAGGAGAGACGAGAACAAGGCAATTCGGAGAATAGAAACAGTCCGGTGGACTGTTTCGGTGCCTGCGTGCGTGCCGAAGAAAGCGTGCTCACTTGTTCATCGTCTCTGCCCCTGCCCATTATTGTTTTTCTGTTTGTAAATCTGAAAATAGTAGTCAAATCTGACGATATACTTTTTTCCGTGATTTTTAACCTAAGTCAAAAATGACAACAAAAGTTGTCTTAAATGACTACTATTTTCTCTGCGTTTGTGGTACACTATAAATAGATAAAGTTAAGGAGGCAAACTTATGGGAAATTTGAAGAACAATATTGACCATTATATGAAATTAAAAGGGATAAAGATGTATAGTCACTTGCTTGTTAATATTGCACACGAATTAGGAATTAAAGGACAAGACGCATATAAATTTGCAAATAAGGAAAAATCAAATTTTTCAAAAATGTTAAAAGATGAACGACCTCTGAAATATGAGTTTATTATTCCTCTTGAAAAAATATTCGGTGTTTCACTGGCAAGGTTATTAGATGAAGATGCATATAAATTGCCGACAGAAAAAGTTAATGTGCCGTTTAATAAAGGTTTCAGATATTATGCATACCTTGATGATCCAAAACTATATAAAGAAGAATTCAATCTTTTACTTGCAAAGGATGGAAAATCAATCCTTACTCAAACAGACGAATTTGGAAAAACATTCCTTGATTATGTAGTTGAATATAGTTCATTTAACGGTGTCAGATACCTTTACGAAGAATATGGAATAAAACTCAAATGGCATTTTAACAGCTTTGAGTTTAGAAAAGATTCCGGCATAACTTGGATAAACTTTGATAATTGTATTGCGTTTGCTCGGCTTGTTGCAAGTATGAACGATGCAGAACTGTTCAATGATATTTATGATTCTTACAATATGTTTTTGTCAAAAGGTCACTATGTTTCAAATGATACTGTTTTTTGTCAAAGTGAATATTTAGAAATAATGTTAGATAACGATACTTTGTTCAGTTCAATATTTGAAATAAGACCATATGAGTATGTGTTGGCGGGAAGTCGTGTCAAGCGAGAAAAGCAAGTTGATTCTATTACATATTATTCAATTAACCCGATAATAAATAATTGCCTAAGATATTCATTGGAACACTTGGAAAAATATAAACACAGGGCAATAGATATATTAAAATTCGGAATAAAGCATAATACAGAAATTATAAATAAGGTTGGTGCAGATACATATTGCATTTGTAATGAGCTTGGCGGAGTAATAGATTTTGGAAGAACGGATTGGTTTAGTTGTGATGTTGATAATATTGCCGTTTATGTTGACATGGAAGTAAATGACGAAGTAAACGACGATGAAATAAAAGCTTTAATAAAACAACTGCCAAAGTTCAAAAAAAGATACTAAGAAACGGAGGAACAAGTATGTATCATTTTCGATATGTCTCGAAAAATGAAATCGCACCGCTAAAAAATCAAGCGATAGAATTAATTGGGTTAGTACAAGACGAAATTAGAAAATATTTTACATTTCAATATGAATTTATCGGTAGTGTAAAGCGAAATATGGTAACCTGCGATGCTAAAAGTAATATCGGTTTTGATTTTGATGTGAATATTATGGTCAATGACGATGATGAAGATTATTCTGCTAAGGAAATCAAACAGATACTTATGAAGGCATTTAACAAATACGCATACAAATATCATTATGATTTTTGCGAGGACAGTACACGGGTGTTTACCATTAAAGTCAAAGACAGAAAAAATTCTCGAATATTGCATAGTTGTGATTTTGCAATCGTAAACAATTACGAAGACAATCGGCAAGAGTATATCCGATTTAACAAAAAATCAAATTCATACAATTGGGTGGAGCAATCGAATGGGTTTTACCTTCTGCCGGAAAAAGTAGAATTTTGCAAAGATAATTATTTATGGACAGAAGTCCGAGAGATATACATAGAAAAGAAAAATTGTAATACCGACAAAAATAAAAAATCAAGGTCAATTTTTGCTGACGCAATACATCAGGTTTGCCAACAAAACGGGTACTTTGAAGAATAAGAAGAAAAGAGGAAATTGGAATGGGATTAACAACTTGTCCGAATTGCGGATGTCCTAATTCGACTGTTAAACGAAAGAAGAATAAGCACAAAGGCGTAATTATATCCATAATTGTGTTTGCTCTGATTGTTGTCAGTGCATTAGGAATTGGCATTTCGAAAAAAGCAAAGGAACTGGAATATTATTCAAATATGGAAACAGTATCTTTTACAATGCTTGATGGAGCCGCCAAAGCGGAAAATGCCGGAAACCTTATTAAGAGCGTGTGGTACAATGCTATTTATGAAGAACGCAATAGTGAAACAGACCAATATACTATGAAAAACGGAAAGTTTGTCGATGATTTTAATGATGCACTTTCTGAGCTATTTGCAGATGAAAATTTCAGCAACAGTATTTCTGAAATAGAAACCAACCAATACGAAGTTGCCAATTTAATGAAACAGTTGAAAGAACCACCGAAAAAGTATGAAGAAGCATACTCCGTGTTAAAGGTATACTATGACAATTATTTGAAAATGACAAAAATCGTTACAAGTCCAACTGGAAGTCTTAATACATTTTCAGAGGATTTTAATACCTATGATAATAATACGGTTGATTCATACGAAAAAATGAAACTATATTTAGATTAACAATCAGGAAGGAGATACTATTTATGGGTAAACATTTTTTTGATTATGAAGATGACGATTTTGCTTGTTCAATCTCTGATAATATAGCAATAGATTCCGATGGAGATTTATTGATTCGAATGGGAGATGATATGGCAATGGATATGGATTCCGGAGAGTTGCACATTATGTCCGGTTGGCCCAACGATGAAGATGACGATTAAAATAATGGCGGCAGAGAGAAGGTGGGCTCCCTTGCTGCCACGTCCCCATATACCGATAAACTTATTTTCTTTAACGGGTAAGATGAAATTGGGCAAATAATGTAGCCTCTCCCTTTTTCTCATACTGTGAACTCAAAAATGAAAAAACGCTCTACAGTTCGGTAACATCTTGAAATATGTTTTGTATTTGTTGTAAAATGTATTTGCGTTTGAGAAATGAAAGAGTTTTTTGTGAATTATGTTGCTAAATAAAAGACGGATTGATAAATTTCAATCTGTCTTTTATTTTTCTTGAAATTTATACATATTATATTGTATAATAACCATTGGTGATTAAATGAAAAAATTTTTAGAAGTGGGTAAACTTAATAATACTCATGGCATTAAGGGCGAACTAAAAATGCAACTTTGGTGCGACGATATAAATTATTTAAAGCAATTTAAAACCTTGTATTTTGATGATAATGGGCAAAAGAGCGTTAATGTTTTGTCAGTCAGACCTCAAAAAAATCTTGCTATTATCAAATTAAAGGGGATAGATACGATAGAGCAGGCAGAGGAAATTAAGGGTAAAATACTTTATTGCAATCGTGATGACGCTACTATTGACGAAGAAGTAAATTATATTGCAGACCTTATCGGTTGCCGTGTTGTTGATATTGACAGTGGCAAGGAATACGGCAAGGTTGTTGACGTTCTGAATTACGGCTCGTGCGACATTTATGATACCGTTTCAAGCGGTAAGCACATTTTAATTCCTGCCACACCCGATATTGTTAAAGAAATTAATACACAATATCAAATTATTAAAATTAAGGCAATGAAAGGGCTTTTTGATGAGAATTGATATAATGACGCTTTTCCCTGATATGTGCAATGCTGTGTTGAGTGAATCAATAATCGGCAGAGCACGTCAAGCAGGCAAGGTTGAAATAAATTGTGTTGATATTAGAAATTATACTCTTGATAAGCACAGACGTGTTGATGATAAGCCATACGGCGGAGGAATGGGTATGATTATGGCTCCTCAGCCGATATATGATTGCTATAAGGCAATTTGCGAGGATATGGGCGCCAAGCCTCATTTGATTTATCTTACTCCGCAGGGCAAAACACTTACTCAGCAAAGAGTTAAGGAACTTTCAAAACTTGATAATCTTGTGCTTCTTTGCGGTCATTATGAAGGAATTGATGAGAGGGTTATTGAAGAACTTGAGCCTGAAGAAATTTCAGTCGGCGATTACGTTTTGACCGGCGGTGAGCTTCCCGCTCTTATTCTTGCCGATTCTGTTTCAAGAATGCTTCCGGGTGTTTTGAGCGATGATGAATGTTTTGAAGAGGAAAGTCATTTTAATTCTCTTCTTGAATATCCTCAATATACTCATCCGTCAAGCTGGAACGGTAGGGATGTGCCTGAAATACTTCTTTCAGGTCATCACGCAAATGTTGATGAGTGGCGCCGCCAAAAATCGCTTGAACGTACATATAGACGTCGCCCCGATATGCTCAAACGTGCAAAACTTGATAAAAAAGACGAAGCGTTTTTGTCGAAACTTGAAAAAGAATAAAAAATTATGTGAAATATGCACAAATACGGCGAATAATTTTTATTTGAAATTAACAAGTCAAACGAAGTTGAAGTTTAATTGTTGACCGATTTCAATTTGGTGGTATAATATGTAATAAAGAAATGAAAACACTTATATTAACCACAATATATTGTACTTTTTAAATTAATGAGAGGTTTTAGTTATGTTCGTTAAAGATGTTAAGGTAGAAAATCAGGTTGGTCTTCACGCTCGTCCTGCAACTTTCTTTATTCAGAAAGCAAACGAGTTTAAATCATCAATTTGGGTTGAAAAAGAAGAAAGAAGAGTAAACGCAAAGAGCCTTTTGGGTGTTCTTTCACTTGGCATTATGGGCGGAACAGATATTCGCATCATTGCTGACGGCTCAGATGAAGAAGCAGCAGTTGAAGGTCTTGTTTCTCTTGTAAAGTCAGGCTTTACTGAATAATAGACTGTCGACAAAGCGGATAAAACGCATAGATATCTTAAACATTGTAGAGGCGACCATTGGTCGCCTCATTTTTTTGCTTCTTTGTATGAACTTTTTTAAATCAAATACTTGATAATAAATTGCTTGTAAGATATAATTAAATTGAAATATGATATGTCATATTAAAAATATTTTTAAAGGGGATTTAATTATGAAAAAGATTTTATGCGTGCTTTTAAGTTTAATTATGAGCGTAAGCCTAATTGCAATTCCGCTCAGTGCTCAGGCAGAAACTAAATATTGGGTGGATATGAATTTCGCTAAAAACAATATTGAAAGTCTTAGAAATTATATAAAAACAAATGGCAAAACTAATAGTGACGGCGATAAGTATATTCAATATGTATATGAAAATAAGTATAATTATTTGATAATTTATGAAACCAAGACGGGCGCTCTTGATTTTTGGGCGGAATTTGATGATGGCGAATATGTAGATATGTATTACGCATATCCTAATGTTAATCCTGAATTGTTAGTTGATTTAGGCTCATCATACGTTTTGGCAAATGCTAATTTTGATGTTAATTATTATAATTATCAAGATATTAATTTGACAGTCACTAAGTCAAACGGCGATTATTCAAACGAACAGGTGCAATATTACGGCAATCTTTCTCTTAAAGCCGCAATTGAGGGTTGGAATAATTGCCTTATTCAAAATACTTCGTACACATTGGCTTCAATCGGATTTAATTCTTTGTGTAATCATAATTTGACGAGGTCGTATTATGCCGCAACGCTCAGCACCGACGGCACAATTGAGGATTATTGTTATAAATGCGGCTATCACGAGGATACAGATATTCCTTGCGTTTCTCAGGTGAAGCTTTCTAAAAAATCGTTTACTTATAACGGCAAGGTGCAAAAGCCGAGCGTAACGGTTATTGATTCTAAGGGCAATGTTGTCAGCGCCGATAATTACAGCGTAAGCTATTCTAATTCGGGAAGTAAGAAAGTCGGTTCTTACGGTATTTATATTTCTTTTATCGGTTCTAAATATTCAGGCTCGATTTCATACGTTTATAAAATAATTCCTAAGTCAAGTGCAATTTCTTCTCTTAAGGGTGCTAAAAAGAAGATAACCGTTAAGTATAAAAAGCAGACCTCGCAGACAACAGGCTATCAAATTCAAGTGGCAACCGATAAGGCATTTAAGAAGAATAAAAAGACAGTTACTGTTAAGAAAAATAAAAAAACATCTGCGAATGTATCATCTCTTAAAGCAAAGAAAAAATATTTCGTTCGTGTTCGTACTTACAAAACAGTAAACGGTAAGAAAATTTATTCCTCGTGGTCAAAGGTAAAGACAATTAAAACTAAATAACAATAAATGATTTTTCGTTTAAAGCGTCGTAATTCCGATTTTTTACGGCGCTTTATTTTTTTTCTTATTTGTGTTATACTTGTAAAAAACTTAGGCAGGTGATTAAATGACTGAAAAAGAGCTTCGTAAAAAGGCAATGGCTTTGCCACTTCAGCCGGGCGTATATATAATGAAAAATAAAGATAAAAAAATTATATATATCGGCAAGGCAAAAAAGCTTAAAAACCGTGTTTCTCAATATTTCGGCAGTCATACCAATCATTCGCTTAAGGTAATCAAAATGGTTGAAAATGTTGACGATTTTGATTATATTCTTTGTGACAGCGAATTTGAAGCACTTGTTTTGGAATGCTCGCTGATTAAACAGCACCAGCCAAAATATAATATTCTGCTTAAAGACGATAAGGGCTATAACTATATTAAAATTACTAAAGAACAATTTCCTAAAATCAGCGAATGTAAGCAAATTGCAGACGACGGTGCAATGTATATAGGGCCTTACACCTCGAATTTTTCTGTTAAACAGGCGGTTGACGAAACGCTTAGAATATTTAAACTTCCACGTTGTAATAAAAAATTTCCAAAGGATTATAAAAAAAGCAGGCCTTGTTTAAACGGCTTTATGGGTTTGTGCTGTGCTCCTTGCGCCGGCAGAATATCGCTTGACGAATATGCCGATAATATTAATGACGCAATCGCTTTTATTAAAGGTGGCAGCGTAAAGACCGTTAAGAAAATGGAGGAGCAAATGCTTGAATGTTCCGAAAATCTTCAATTCGAGGAAGCAGCTAAGCTTAGGGACAGAATTAAGGCTATTAAAAATCTTGAGGAAAAGCAAAAGGTAGTTTCAATCAATGTGCCGGAGGAAGATGTGTTCGCCCTTGTAAACGGAAAGAAAAAGGCTTGTTTTGAGGTTATAAGATTTGAACACGGCAAGCTTACGGATACGGAATTTTGGCTTATTGACTCTGTTGATGATTTACCGCAGGCAAGATTTGAATTGATTGAACGCTACTATTCAATGCGTGACAGAGTTGCCTCACGTATTGCTGTTGACGGCGAGATAGAGGACGAGGAACTTTTAAAAGAATTTCTTGAAAAAAAGAAGCAGAAAAAAGTTGAATTTATCCACCCTCAAAAGGGCGAGCATCTGTCGATAGTCAATATGTGTATTTCAAATGCCAATGAGCATTTGGCTCAGCAGCAGGGCAGACTCGGCAGGGAAATTGCAACATTGGAGGAACTCAAAAATCTTTTGGGATTGGATAAAATGCCTGAATATATTGAGTCTTACGATATTTCGCATACTTTCGGTGCGGATAATGTTGCAGGTATGGTTGTATTTCACAACGGCAGACCGATGAAAAGCGCATATAAACGTTTTGCGATTAAGGGATTTGACGGTCAAAACGACGTCGGCTCTATGCAGGAGGTTTTGACTCGTCGTTTTAATCATTATTATAATGACGAAGATGGCAGTACCTTTAAGATTTTGCCTGATTTGATTTTGCTTGACGGCGGTGAGCCGCAGGTTAGGGCTGTTTTGCCTGTTGTTGCGTCAATGGGACTTAATATTCCCGTTTTCGGTATGGTTAAGGACAGTAAGCACAGAACACGTGCAATCGCTGTCGGCAACGGAGAAATAGAAATTAATTCCCACCGTCAGGTGTTTACTCTTGTATCAAACATTCAAGAGGAGGTGCACCGCTTTGCGATATCTTATCACCATAATAAGCATAAAAAGAGCACACTTTCAACCTCGCTTACAAAAATTAACGGAATAGGCGACGCTAAGGCTAAGGCTTTGATGAAGTATTTTAAAACTATTTCCGCTATTAAAGAGGCTGACGTGGAAAAATTGCAGCTCGTTTCCGGAATTTCGGAAAAAAACGCACAAGAAATTTATAATTTTTATCATAATTTGTAAAAATAATTTTAATTGACTTGACTATTATTTTTGTAATTTGTATAATGATAAATGATTTATTGAAAGGGTTTCGGCTTTTTTAATTAAAATGTAAAAGGAAATTTGACGTATGATGCGAGTGATTACAGGCGTTGCACGTGGCAGAAGGCTTGAAACTTTGCCGGGCGAGGACGTCACAAGACCTACAACGGAATCAGTCAAGGAAGCTGTTTTTTCTATGATTCAGTTTGAAATCGAAGGCAAAAATGTGCTTGACTTGTTTGCCGGCTCAGGTCAGCTTGGCATTGAGGCGCTTTCAAGGGGTGCAAAGAAATGTACCTTTGTTGAAAACAACAGGCAGGCTTATAAGGTCGTTGAAGAAAACGTTAAGCATTGCAAGCTTGAGCAGGGCGCAAGAATAGTTATGAGTGACGCTTATGCGTTTCTTTCAAGAAGGGACAGTTTTGATATTGCTTTTCTTGACCCGCCGTATAAGCAGGGAATTGTTGATAAATGCTTGCCGCTTCTTTTGCCTATGATGAGTGATGACGGCGTAGTTATTTGCGAAACCTCACGTGATGAGGAACTTCCCGAAAAGCTTTCGGGCTTTTATGCTGACAGAGTAAGAAATTACGGCAAAACCAAGATTACCCTTTATCGAAGGGAGTCATAGTATGAAAATTGCTATTTGTCCGGGTAGCTTTGACCCGATAACTTTAGGGCATAAAGATATTATTGAAAGAGCATCGCAGCTTTTTGACAAGGTTATCGTTTTGGTGCTTAACAATAGTTCTAAAAAGCCTGTCTTTTCTCTTGAAGAGAGAATGGATTTTATTAAAAGATGCGTAAATGCGGAAAATGTTGAGATTGATACATACTCCGGTCTTTTGGTTGATTATGCAAGAGAGCATAATGCAAGCGCATTGATTAAGGGGCTTCGTGCTGTGTCTGATTTCGATTATGAATTTCAGCTTGCACTTATTAATAAAAGTCTTTATCCTAAGATTGAAACCCTGTTTTTACCTGCTAAGGGCGAAAATATGTTTTTGTCCTCAAGTATGGTTAAAGAGGTTTGTTCGCTCGGCGGTGATATTTCATCGTTTGTTCCGCAGGAAATACTAAATGATATTTATAAAAGATGTAAAGGAGACGGCAAAAATGACTAATACAGATATTTTACTTGAAGATTTAGAGGATGTTCTTGATGACGCTACCTCAATCCCTTTGAGCAAAAAGTATGCAGTTGATGTAGACAAAATTAAGACTATTATTGAGGATATTCGCCTTAATACCCCTCAGGAAACAAAGCAGGCTAAGGCTATTGTTGATTCAAGAAACAATATTCTTGAAGAGGCTAAGAAAGAAGCTGCCGACATTATTGCTAAGGCGCAGGAAGAAGCAAGAGAACTTGTAGCACGTGACCAAATCACTCAAACAGCTCAGGCTGAGGCTGCCGATATTATTGCAAAGGCTAAGGAGCAGGGCGATTCTTATATTGCCGACGCTCAAAATCAGGCTTCCGATATTCTCGGCAACGCTACAAATCAGGCTAACGAAATGGTTACCACAGCGCAAAATAAGTCAAGAGAAATGCTTACTGCTGTTAATAACTATGCCGATGATACCCTTCTTTCAATTGATGATTCTCTTTATAAGGCACTTGCAGATGTCCGCAGAATCCGCAAGGGTATCGAAGACACTCAGAATAAGAATAAATAAGACTTTGACAAAGCGGCTAAAACGCACCAAATAAAATAAATAAACTTCTTTGCCTCCCTTGAAAAGGGAGGTGGGTGCAACTTGTTGCACTCGGAGGGATTGGAAAAATGGCAAGGACATCGAGTCCTTGCCATTTTTGGTGCTTTTCGTTTTTTGCGAGTGGGCAGTACACTCGTACAGCTCCACTCACAAGAAAACGAAATTTATCTCACTTTCTCGAAGTCTTACTCATTGAGGGACAGCTTTTTTATAATGCAATTTTATTTTTTACAAAAAGCTCTTGACATAAAGTCAGCTTTAGGTATTATAATGCAAATAGAAAAAATTTTGTTAAATATATCTTGAAAGGAAATGAAAAATGTATCTCGAAAAGATTAATTCTCCAAGCGATATTAAAAGTTATTCACTTGATGAAATGAAAGAACTTGCAAAGGAAATGAGAACGGCTCTCCTTAAAAAGCTCAGTATTCACGGCGGTCATTGCGGCCCAAACTTCGGTATGGTTGAGGCAACAATTGCACTTCACTACGTTTTTAATTCTCCGGTTGATAAATTTGTGTTTGACGTATCTCACCAAACATATCCTCATAAAATGCTTACAGGCAGAGCATACGGTTTTCTTGATGAAAGCCGCTATGACGATATCACAGGCTACAGCTCACCTGAGGAAAGCGAACACGATTTTTTCACTTTAGGTCACACCTCGACTTCTGTATCTCTTGCCTGCGGTCTTGCTAAGGCGAGAGATTTAAAGGGCGAAAAGTCAAACGTTGTTGCGATTATCGGCGACGGCTCTCTCTCCGGCGGTGAGGCATTAGAGGGTCTTGATGTTGCCGCAGAGCTTGGCAGTAACTTAATTATCGTTGTTAATGATAACGATATGTCAATTGCCGAAAACCACGGCGGAATGTACCAAAACCTTAAGCTTTTGAGAGATACCGACGGTAAGGCTGAGTGTAATCTTTTTAAATCAATGAATCTTGATTATGTTTTTGTTAAGGACGGTAACGACCTTGAATCACTTATCAATGCCTTTGAGAGAGTAAAAGATACCGATAAGCCTGTTGTAGTTCATATTGTGACTCAAAAGGGTAAAGGTTTCGCACTTGCAGAAAAGAATAAAGAAACTTGGCATTGGTGTATGCCTTTTGATATTGAAACAGGTAAGCCTAAGTTTACCTTTGACGGTGAGGATTACAGCAGCGTCACACGTGATTATCTCCTTGATAAGATGAAAAAGGATAAGGACGTTATTGCCATCACTTCCGCTACTCCTGCCGTGTTTGGCTTTGATGAAGAAACAAGAAAAATTGCAGGCAAGCAGTTTGTAGATGTCGGCATTGCCGAGGAAACAGCAGTTGCTCTTGCTTCGGGTATTGCCGCAGGCGGCGGTAAACCTGTTTACCCCGTATACAGTACTTTTATTCAGCGTGCATTTGACCAGCTTTCTCAGGACCTTTGTATTAATAATAATGCCGCAACACTCATTGTTTTTGCCGCATCTGTATTCGGTATGAATGATGTAACCCATCTCGGTATTTACGATATTCCTATGATGTCGAATATTCCAAATCTCGTTTACCTTGCTCCTACAACAAAGGAAGAATACCTTGCAATGCTTGATTGGAGTGTTGAGCAAAACGAGCACCCTGTAGCAATTCGTATCCCTTGCTGTGAATTTATTTCAAACGGTGAAAAAATCACTAAGGATTTTAGTAAACTTAATAAATATGAGGTTGGGCAGCAGGGAAGTGATGTTGCATTTATCGGTCTTGGCTCGTTTTATCCTTTGGCTAAAGAGGCGGCAAAACTTTATGGGAAAAAGACAGGCACTAAGGCAACCGTAATCAATCCTTATTATATTACAGGTGTTGACGAGGAGTTTTTAACCTCTCTTAAATTAAATCATAAAGCAGTTGTTACTCTTGAGGACGGTATTCTTGACGGCGGCTTCGGCGAAAAAATTGCAAGATTTTTCGGCAGCAGCAACGTTAAGGTTCTCAATTTCGGTCTTAAAAAGGAGTTTCTTGACCGCTATAATCCTGCCGATATTCTTAAGGAAAACCACCTTACCAAAGAGCAGATTGTCAACGATATTCTCGCATTAAATTAATACATATCGTGTATAATAAAAAGGCTTTACGAACTTGCTCGTAAAGCCTTTCTTTATACCTTTTAATCTCCCCTTGAAAAGGGAGGCGCACACGAAGTGTGACGCAGGAATTTTTTTATTTACTTTCCTTATTTCTCTTTTCAACAATATGGTTATGAACTTTGTCTGCAAGCTCACCGTGAAGCTTGAATTTCTTTGAAAATACAATAAGCGAAATCAAAATAAGAATAGGCGGAATACCGAAGCATATAATTCCTATTCCTGATTTTGTGCCGTCATTAATAACCTTTGTGGCACTTGTGATTTGCTTGTTATATCCCATAATTGCAAGGCCGCCGAAAAGAACGATTGTCTGAATGGTATAAGCCATTTTCTGCAAAAAGCCTTTCATAGAAAATGTGATTGACTCGTTTCTTTCACCGTTCTTGTATTCGCCGTAGTCAACAATATCTGCAAGAAAGATTGTTTGACCTACAAACATTGCCGCAATACCTGTTGAAGAAATAATGTAGGCAATGTCAAGCGCAATTGTAATTTTAAGTACAGGACCGAAGATATACATAAGTACATATCCTATAATGGTTGCAATAAGCGAAATTTGATAAATCTTTTTCTTGTTCATCCATTTTGAAAGAACAGGGATAACAACAAGACCCAAAACCGAGCCGACAGCACCGATAGTTTGGAAAAGGCTTTGTGCCTTAGGTTCGCCGAGTACGTCGGAGAAATAATAAACAGCCGTGCCTGAAGTGAGATACCAGCCTGCGTTTGAAAGCATAGCAACTACCATAAATACTACGAGCTGGTCGTTGTGTGCAATAACGGAAAAAATCTTTTTGAATGAAAACTTTGCCTTTTCGCCGTAAACAACATTCTTTTCCTTTGTTGAAAGAACACATATTGCTGAGAAAATCACAAGTAAAATTCCGCATATTCCTGCCCAACGTGAAAATCCTGTTGCGCTGTAGCCCTTGTCCGTAGTCATACCTGTTGAAAGCATAGGTAATATGATAGGCGTTGCAACAGTAATGATGCCTTGACCTAAGCCGCTGAAGGTTCTTGCAACGGTTGAAACAAGGTTTCGATCATTAGGGTCAGACGTAAAGGACGGCACCATGCTCCAATACGGAATATCCGCCATTGTGTTTGTCATACCCCAAAGGATATACATAACGCCTATGTATATGTAAAGCTTTGTTCCGCTCATACCGAAGCTTGTGAACAGTAAGAAAAGAACTACTGCGTTGCATATAGCGCCTATAAGTATCCAAGGTCTGTATTTGCCGTGCTTTGTTCTTGTGTTGTCAACAATTGTGCCCATCATAGGGTCGTTAATTCCGTCCCAAATTCTTGCAATAGGGGTGAGAAGAAGTAAAAATGCTTCCTTAAGACCAAGTACGCTTGATAAATAGTAGCTTAAAAACGAATAAAACATTCCGTAACTTAAGTCAAGCCCTATTGCGCCCACGCCAAAGCAGATTTTTTCTCTCCAAGAGGTTTTGTATTCCTGCATATTCCGTCCTCCGAAAAATTAATGTTTATCTATTATAACATATTTTTATACATTTGCACAATAACATTTTTTTGTTTTTATTGCAAATTTATTTTTTTGATGATATTATATTAAAATGAAATATATATTCTGACTCGGAGGGATTGTGAAAAGGTCAAGGACATTGAGCCTTGACCTTTTTTACGCCTTAAAAGTTACAAAAGTGTTACAAATATTAAAATTTAGTATCGAAGCAATTTGTACTTGACAATACCTTTACACCCTTATATAATGTAATCAATGGTGTTAATTCCATCAAAATCCCATTGATTTCAAGTTAATCCCATTAAATTTCAATCAAAATTCACGAAAGGAGCAGAAATTATGCGTTTGTTTGTCGGTACTTTAGACGGTTATAAGCTTGATTCTAAAGGACGTCTTTCTGTTCCTACTAAGTGGAGAGAGCGTCTTGGCAAGGAATTTTATATGGTTGCAGTAACCGTTAGGGGTTGCAAATGCCTTACCCTTTATCCTGTTGAGCATTTTGAGGCTACGTATGACGCAATGCAGCAGGGAACGGAAAATCAAAAATATGACGCTACAACAAGCTTTCTTGATAATGCCGAGGAGGGCGTGCTTGACGCTCAGGGCAGATTTACAGTCAATCAAAGGCTTAAGGAGGCTGCCGCTCTTACTAATGAATCAACTGTTGTATTCAAGGGTAAAGGCGAGGTAATCGAAATTTGGAATACGGATGAGTATGAAAGAATTTATAATTCTTACGACCATACGCAGGGTATTTATGACTTGATGGATAAGGTCAAGGGGAATGAGCAGTAATGGAGTTTGTTCACAAAAGCGTGCTTTTTGACGAAGCAATAAAGGCACTTGATTTAAACGAAAATAAAATAATAGTTGACGGCACGGCAGGCGGCGGAGGTCACAGCGGTGAGATTGCAAAAAGGGCTAAAAGAGTAATTTCTATTGACCAAGACCCCGACGCAATCGCAGTTCTTAACGAACGCTTGGGTGATAAGGAAAACGTAACTATTGTTCACGATAATTATTCAAATATAAAAAATATTATTTCAAATCTTAATATAGAGAAAATTGACGGCTTGCTTTTAGACCTCGGCGTTAGTTCGTTTCAGCTTGATACTGCCGAGAGGGGATTTTCATTTCATAAGGACGCACCGCTTGATATGAGAATGAGCAAAAGCGGGCTCAGCGCTTATGATGTTGTAAATAATTATGACGAAAGGCAGCTTGCGGATATTATTTACAGATACGGCGAGGAAAAATTTTCACGTCGAATTGCCGCAAATATAGTTAAGGCAAGGGCAGAAAAACCTATTGAAACCACTTTTGAACTTGTCGATATAATCAAATCCTCAATGCCGCAAAAGGCAATGCGTGATGCTCACCCGGCAAGACGTACGTTTCAGGCTATCAGGATAGAAGTTAATGCAGAACTTGATGTGCTTAAATCAACACTTGAGGATGCATTTGATATTCTTGCACCGGGCGGCAGAATTGCAATTATAACGTTTCATTCTCTTGAGGACAGAATTGTTAAAGAGCAATTTGCAAAGTGGTGCCAAGGCTGCACCTGCCCTAAGGAATTTCCTGTTTGTGTGTGCGGAAAAAAGCCAAAAGGAAAGACATTTAAATCAATTTCACCTTCTAAAGAGGAACTTGAGGAAAATCCTCGTGCAAGGTCGTCACGGCTTAGAATTTTTGAAAAATTTTAGTTGATTAAAATATAGGAATTGAAAAAGTTAGGAGGAGTAAAAAATGACTAATACAGGCGATTTTAGGCGTTATTCATACGGCTCTGATTCGGCTTATGCCGTTCAGGCATTTAACTACCAGCGCAGCTCTGCGGCTCCGGCTTATATTCCGAAACCTGAAAAAGAATTTAAGGTAAGGCAAAGAGGGCAGCGAAAGAGCAAGGCTCAACTTGTTCACGAGCAAAAACTCAGTTTAAAAAAGGCTTTAAGCATTACAACAGTGGCGGCATTGTGCCTTTCTATGCTTTTTGCCGTTCTTTATACCAATGCAAAAACAAATGAACTTACCTTTGAGATTTCAAGGCTTGAAAAAAATTATTCTACCGCTCAAAGTGAAAATACACGTCTTAACAGTGAACTTGACAGCCTTGTGTCAATGAGTATGATTGACCAATATGCAGTCGAGAAGCTCGGTATGACCAAAATGAAATCAAATCAGATAAAATATATTGACGTTTCGCAGTATAAGCAAAAACGTCTTGCTGCCGCACAGGCAGTTTTAAAGCAAAAACAGGCAAAATCCAAGGCTGAAAAAACGTCTGTTGCTAAGTAATAATATATATTATTTAAGCGTAAGATTAATGAGAGTTAAGAATATACTTAACTCTCTATGTTATTATTAAATAAGAGAACAATTGCGAGGGGATGATTAAAAGTGAATACTTCAAAAAGAATGCTCAAAAGAATTCTTATTATGGCAGTCGTAATCATCTTTCTTATGACAACAACTGTGGCGAGAGTTTTTTATCTTACAATTGTACGTGGCGAGGAACTTTCCGAAAAAGCTGAAACACAGCAGCTTAAGGATACGGAAATCACGGCAATGCGTGGAACGATTTATGATTCAAACGGTAACGTGCTTGCTCAGTCGGCTTCGGTTTGGAATGTATTTATCGACCCGCTCAATATTAAAGACAAGCAAAGAGATTTGATTGTTGATGAATTCGCAAATCTTTTCGGTTATGACGCAGATGAGAAAAAAGAGTTTTACGACAGAACAACTCATCAAAATCATTATGAACTTGTTGAAAAGAAAGTCGAAAATAACATAAAAGAGAAACTTTCAAAATTTGTGTCGAAAAACGAATTGGGCGGCTGTATCGGTACAGAACAAACAACAAAAAGATATTATCCTTACGGTACACTTGCTTCAAGCGTTATCGGTTTTACAGGCGCAGACGATCAAGGTCTTTCGGGTATCGAAGCTTATTATGACGAACAGCTTACAGGCACAAACGGAAGAATAATTACCGCAAAGGATGCTAAGTCTAACAATATCGCAAACGACTATGAAACAAGCATTGCCGCAACAGACGGCGATTCAATAGTTCTCACAATCAATCAAACCATTCAGTATTATCTTGAAAAAGGCTTGAGAGAAACGATGAACGAATATCAGGCTAAGGGCGCTTACGGTGTTGTTATGAATTGTAACACGGGCGCTGTGCTTGCGATGTCATCCCTTCCTGATTACGATTGCAACGAGCCTTATAAGCTTACATACAGCAAGGATAAAAAAGCGATTAAAAAGCTCAGCGATAAAACAGCAAAGCAAGAGGCTGAAAGTGCTGCTGTTCAAAATCAGTGGCGCAATTTTACAGTATCCGACACATATGTACCCGGTTCTGTTTTTAAAACATTTGTCGCTTCTGCCGCTTTGGAGGAAAATGTTGTAAATTTGAATACAACGTATAACTGCACAGGCTCTATCCAAGTTGACAAATACAAAATGAAATGCCACTATCACCCCGGCCACGGAACACAAACTCTTACTCAGGGACTTGAAAATTCCTGTAACCCGTTTTTTATCACAATCGGTCAAAAATTAGGCGTTCATAATTATTTTAAATATTTTGATGCCTTCGGTTTTACGCAAAAGACAAATATCGACCTTCCGGGTGAGGCTTCTCCACAATATTACAAAGAGGACCAATACGGAATAGTTGAGCTTTCGTCTGCTTCTTTCGGTCAGACAAACTCGCTTACTCCTATTCAGGTTTGCACAGGTCTTTGCGCTATCGCAAACGGCGGAAAACTCTTACAGCCTTATCTTGTGTCAAGTATTGCCGATGCAAACGGCAAAACGGTTAAAAAGACTCAAACCAAGGAAATAAGGCAGGTTATCAGTGCGGACACATCCGAAAAAGTCAGAAAAATGATGAAATCGGTTGTTGATAACGGCACAGGTAAAAACGGCTACGTTGCAGGTTACAGCGTAGGCGGTAAAACAGGTACTTCAACAAAGCTCGGCGAGTCAAAAAATGGCGAGGGCGATAAATATATTGTATCGTTTGGCGCAATTGCTCCGAGTGACGATCCTGAGATTGCAATGCTTATAATCGTTGATGAGCCAAACCAGGATTTGGGCGGCGGTGCTCTTTGCGCTCCTATTGCCGCACAGGTTACTCAAGAGGCAATGAATGTTCTCGGTATTGAACCTAAATATAATGACTCTGAAATGAAAGACCTTTCAAAGCAGACTCCTAACGTAGTCGGCAAAAGTCTTGACGAAGCTAAAAAAACGCTTGAAGAAAACAATCTTAACTTCGTTGTTGTCGGCGATGATTCAACCGTTACAAGGCAGTGCCCGTCGGGTGCAGATACGATTCCTAACGGCGGTACGGTTTATCTTTATACCGATGATTCCGAAAAACAAACGGTAAATGTTCCTAATTTTAGCGGGCTTACCGTTAACGAGGCTAAGGACCTTGCCTCAAGCAGTAATCTTAATATTCAAATCGCAGGTAACAGTATGTCAAGCGGAACTGTTGTGGCATACAGGCAAAGTGAAGAAACGCAGGCAAAGGTAGAAAAAGGAACGGTAGTTACCGTCACATTTAAAAATACACAGTCTGTATTAGACTAAAAGATATGGGGTTTTAATATGAAGCTTAAAGATTTATTAAAGGGAATTGACGTTAAAAACGATTTTGAAAACGTTGACGTTTTGGACGTTACGCAGGATTCACGTCTTGTAAAAGACGGCTCGCTTTTTATCTGCATTAAAGGAGCTGCCTTTGACGGACACAGCGTTGCGAAAAAAATGCTTGAAAGCGGTGCTGTTGCAGTAGTCGTTGACCACGATCTCGGTCTTGACAGTCAAATTATTGTTGAAGATTCAAGAGCCGTTTATTCTCCTATTTGTGCTAATTTTTTCGGTAACCCTGCCGAAAAATTAAAGCTTATCGGCTTAACCGGCACAAACGGAAAAACAACTACCACATTTTTGATTAAGCAAATTCTTGAAAATGTCGGCAAAAAAGTCGGACTTATCGGAACTGTTCAAAATATGGTGGGCGATGAGATTTATCCTGCTAAATATACAACTCCGGATCCGTATGAGCTTCAAAAGCTGTTTTCGCTTATGGTAAAAGCAAATTGCGAATACTGCGTTATGGAGGTTTCATCTCAAGCACTCGCACAGGGAAGAGTAAACGGACTTCGATTCACTCTCGGAGCATTCACAAATCTTACTCAGGACCACCTTGATTATCACAAAACTTGGGAAAACTATTTCAATTCAAAGCGTAAGCTTTTTGAAAATTCCGATATCGCAGTAACAAATGCAGACGACGAACACGGCTTAAAAATTATTGACGGTCTTAATTTTGATAAGGTTGTTACTTATGCAGTTGATACAAATAATGCAACATATACCGCCAAAAACGTTAAGTTTAAGCCAAGCGGTGTTGAATATGAAATTGTTTCAAATGATTCTATAGGCAGATGTATTTGTCCAATTCCGGGCAGATTTTCGGTTTATAACTCTCTTTGCGCAGTAACATGCGCTCTTGCACTCGGTATTGATTTTGAGGATGTTCTTTTGGCAGTTGCAAAGTCAAAAGGAGTTAAGGGCAGAATTGAAGTTGTACCGAGCGGCAGAGATTTCACAATCATTATTGACTATGCTCATTCACCTGACGGACTTGAAAATATTATTACCTCGCTTAAGGAAATTGCAAAGGGCAGAGTAGTAACCCTTTTCGGTTGCGGCGGAGACAGAGATAAAACAAAGCGCCCTAAGATGGGTAAGATTGCCGCAGAATTATCCGATTACTGCATTGTAACGTCAGATAATCCGAGAAGTGAAAATCCACGTGCAATCATTGATGATATTCTTGTAGGTATGCAAAACATCAAAACGCCTTACACTGTTATTGAAAACAGACACGAGGCTATTGAATATGCAATTACTCATGCTAAAAAGGACGATATTATTCTCCTTGCAGGCAAGGGTCACGAAACGTATCAAATTTTGCCTACAGGCACAATTCATTTTGACGAAAGAGAAGTTATTGCCGAGGTTCTCGGTAAAATGAAATAAATTATGGAAGCTTTAACATTAAAAGAAATTGCAAAAGCGTTAAATACTAAAACGGATTTTGACGTTCAAATAAACGCTGTTTGTATTGATACAAGAAAAATTACAAAAGGTTGCCTTTTTATTTGCATTAAGGGCGAACGCTTTGATGCACACCAATTTGCAAACGAAGCATTGAGCCTTGGCGCCGCAGCTGTAATGATTAGTGAGGATATTGAGGTAAACGGAGCGTTTGTAAAAGTTGAGAATACTTCAAAAGCACTTCTTGACCTTTCAGCCTATTATCGTTCAAAATTTGATATCCCTGTTGTTGCACTTACAGGCTCGGTCGGCAAAACAACTACAAAGGAATTTACCTATCTTGTTGTTAATTCAGAGTTTAACGCAATCAAAACTCAGGGGAACCTAAATAACGAAATCGGCTTGCCCCAAATGCTTTTTCAAATTGATAACAGCACCGAGGCGGCGGTTATTGAAATGGGAATGAACCATTTTGGCGAAATTCACCGGCTTGTAACTGCTACTAAGCCTACCCTTGCAATGATAACAAATATCGGTGTGTCGCATATTGAAAATCTCGGCTCACGTGAGGGCATACTTAAATCAAAGCTTGAAATTCTTGACGGCTTAGAAGCAGGCTCACCGTTTATCATTAATGTTGATAACGATATGCTTAAAACAATTCTTTATAAAGACGAGATTATGGAAAAATATGACGTAATCACGTTCGGTATTGAAAGCGAAAGCGCAAATTATAAAGCGAAAAATATCAAAGAAGAAAACGGCTCAACCTCATTTGACGTTGAATATATAATCACAAAAATAATTCCTGAAATCGACGGTGTAACAGGTAAGTTTTACTTATGCTCGCAACATATCGTAATCCCTACTATCGGCATTCATAATGTATATAACGCTCTTGCGGCTTTTGCTGTCGGTATAACTCTCGGCATTGACTCTCAAAAATCGGCTGACGCTCTTTCAAATTACGTTCCTGCCGGAATGAGGCAAAAAAGCGTAACCGTCGGCGGCATAACCTCTATTGAGGATTGTTACAATGCAAGCCCGGATTCAATGAATGCGGCAATCAAAACTCTTGCTAATACAAAGGCAAATAAAAAAATAGCGGTTTTGGGCGATATGCTGGAACTTGGCGATTATTCAAAAAAAGCTCATTATGAAGTCGGTCAAGCCGTGGCAGATAATAAAATTGATTTTCTTTTGGCTTTTGGCAATGATGCAAAATATATTGTAGACGGCGCTAAAGAAAACGGAATGAAAAACGCATTTTATTTTAATAATAAAGAAGAACTTTCAAATAAACTTTTCGAGCTTGCAAACAAGGGTGATGCAGTAATATTCAAGGCATCAAGAGGTATGAAGCTTGAGGATGTAATAAATAACGTGTATGACAGGTGGGAAAAATAAATGAACAGTACAGCAGCATTAATAATCAGCGTTGTAATTGCTTTTGGCATAACCGCAGGCTTAGGCTTTGTAATTATCCCGTGGCTTCGTAAGTTAAAATTCGGTCAAACTATTCTTGACATCGGCCCTAAGTGGCACAAATCAAAGCAAGGCACACCTAATATGGGCGGTCTTATGTTTATTATCGGTATCGTTATTTCATTTGCTTTGACTGTATTGATTTATCACCTTTCTGGTGGTAATCTTGAAAGCGAATATTCATCAATAATGAATGGGCGTGAACTTGTTCTTTTGCTTGCCGGCTTAATTTTGGCACTCGGTTGCGGCGCAGTCGGCTTTATTGATGACTTTACGAAAATTAAACTTAAAAGAAACGAGGGTTTGTCACCTAAGCAAAAAACACTCGGTCAACTTATCGTCACCTTGGGATATATAGCAACTCTTTGGATGTCTCATAATACAAGTTGGTATATTCCTTTTATCGGCAGAGTTAATTTTGAAAAAAACATATTTACTGCTGTTGTATTTTGGATTCTTTCAATATTTATCGTTTACGGCTGTGTAAACAGCGTTAATCTTACAGACGGCATTGACGGCCTTTGCTCAAGCGTAACGTCTACTGTTGCAATTGCGTTTATAGTTTTGGGTTATATTCAGGGTTTTGCCGGTCTTACAATTTTCTCAGGCGCTCTTTTAGGCGGCGTTTTGGGATTTCTTTGCTGGAATTGGAATCCTGCCAAAACATTTATGGGCGATACAGGCTCGCTTTTCCTCGGCGGAATGGTTGTAGCTCTCGGATATATGTGCAAATGCCCGATTATACTGCTTCCAATCGGTATTGTTTATGTTTGCGAAACTATGAGTGATATTATTCAAATCGGCTATTTCAAAATCACTCACGGTAAGCGTGTGTTCAAAATGGCACCTATTCATCACCATTTTGAAATGTGCGGTTGGAAGGAAAAGAAAATCTGCGTTGTATTTTCACTCGTTAATGCAATCGGATGCGTAATCGGTGTTCTTCTTCTCTATTTCGGAAATTTCGCAAAATAATATAAATTAAAAAACTTGAAAGGAGTGTTCTTATGCCAAATAATAATGAGCAAATAGTGGTTAAGCCAAGCAAATGGAAAAGCTTTAAGGATACCTATTTTTTAACCGGCAGCATTGATATTCCGTTTTTAGGCTTAACAATAGCACTTTTAACAATAGGTTTAATAATGCTCTTTTCAGCATCTTATCCGTACGCATATTATTATAAGGACAGCTCATATTACTATTTTATTCGCCAAATCTTGTTTGCAGTCGCAGGACTTGTTGCAATGCTTTTGATGTCAAAAATAAATTATAAAATATTAAAAGCAATATATAAACCTGTATTCGTTGTAACGATAGCACTTTTGGTAATTGTTCTTTTTCATCATACAAATGTTCAGAATTTCAAACGCTGGATACCACTCGGACCTGTTACCATTCAGCCGTCTGACCTTGCTAAGTTCACGATTATATTAACCCTTGCGGTTTATATAAGTAAATATTATAAAAAGATGAAAACAATGAAATACGGCATATTAATCCCTATCGGAATAATTGCAATTTTTTGCGGCCTTATTTATCTTGAACATCATCTTTCGTGCACAATATTAATGTTTTTTATCGGCGCTTGCCTTATGTTTGCAGGCGGAAGCGATTGGAAGCTGTTTGCATTCGGCTTGGCGGTAATTGTTCTTTTAGGCTTTCTTGTCGTCAGTTTTCCGACACTTATTGAAAATTATGCGGGCAAACGAATTGTTGCTTGGCTTGATAAAGACTATGACCCTTTGAACGGCAGATGGCAGACTAATAATTCACTTTATGCTATCGGTTCGGGCGGTTTCTTCGGTGTAGGACTCGGCAATTCAAAGCAAAAATATCTCTATGTATCAGAACCGCAAAACGACTTTATTTTTTCAATCGTATGCGAGGAACTTGGTTTCTTAGGCGCTGCAATAATTATTGCACTTTTTGCCGCACTTGTTATCAGGGGCTTGATTATCGCTTCAAGATGTAAAGATAAATTCGGCTCGCTTCTTATTATCGGCGTTGTTGCCCAAATAGGACTTCAGGTAGTGCTGAATATTCTTGTTGTTACCGATACTCTTCCCAACACCGGCTTCGCATTTCCGTTTTTCTCCTACGGCGGCACGGCAATTTTTATGCTCTTGTTTGAAATAGGAGTAGTTCTATCTGTTTCAAGAAAAACAAATCAACAAAAGGTATAGGTGTCAAAATGAAAATATTATTTGCAACAGGTGGCACAGCAGGCCATATTAACCCGGCTCTTGCAGTAGCGTCATATATAAGAGAAAAATATCCTGATAGTGAAATTTTGTTTGTCGGCACGGCAGACCATATGGAATCACGTTTAGTTCCAAACGCAGGCTTTGATTTCAAAACCATCAAGATTTCAGGATTTCGCCGTTCATTTGCGCCAAAAGCAATCGTGCATAATATCAAAACCGTTTGTCAGCTGGTGACTTCAAACAGCGCCTGCAAGAAAATAATTAAGGATTTTAAGCCTGACGTAGCAGTCGGTTTTGGCGGATATGTATCGGGTCCGGTACTCCAAACCGCCGTAAGTATGCATATTCCTACTTGTATTCACGAGCAAAACGCTTATCCCGGCATTACAAATAAAACCCTTGCAAAAGAAGTGGATAAAGTAATGCTTACCGTTGAAGATGCTAAAAAGCATCTTGAGCCTAAAAATGAGGTTGTTGTTACAGGGCTTCCTGTTCGTGGCGAACTCCTTAAGGCACGTAAAGATATTTCAAGAAAAGAACTTGGTATACCAAACGGAAAATATCTTGTTCTTTCTTTCGGCGGTTCACTCGGTGCAAAGCCGCTTAATGATGCAATGTTTGATATTCTTCTTGAAAGCGCAAATAACGATAAATATTACCATATTCATTCAGTCGGAACTAACGGCGGTGAATTTCTTGAAAAATTCAAAGAAAACGGTTTTACTGAAGGCAAAAAAGGCTTGGTAAAGGGAAATGTTGAGGTTAGGCAGTATATTGATGATATGGATACCTGTATGTCGGGCGCTGACCTTGTAATCGGCAGAGCAGGCGCTTCAAGCCTTTCTGAAATTGAGGCGCTCGGTAAAGCTTCAATACTTATTCCGTCGCCTTATGTTGCAGAAAATCATCAGTTCCACAACGCTATGGCGCTTGTAAACCGTGGCGCAGGCTCAATTATTGAGGAAAAGGATTTAACAACCGCTTCACTTAAAGAGGCTATTGATTCAATGCTTTCAAATCCTGCAAAGTTAATTCAAATTGAGGAAAATGCAAAGAATATGGCAATAACCGATGCAAGAGAAAGAATTGCAGATATCATCATATCCCTTGCAAAATAACTAAATAACAAATTAATCGCTTTTGCATAGAATATCGTGCAGAGGTGATTAAATGGAATATTTTAAAATAGGCGGCGGCAAAAAGCTTTCAGGGCAAATTTCTGTCCACGGCGCTAAAAATTCTGCCTTGCCAATCCTTGCTTCAACACTTTTAATCAAGGGTGAAAGCGTTATACATAATTGCCCTGATTTAAGCGATGTAAGAGTAACTCTTGATATATTAAAATCTCTCGGTTGCAAAGTCAAAAGAGAAAAAAGTACCGTTTTGGTTGACGCAAGCGTGGTTGATAATAACGAAATCAGCGAGCACACTATGCGCACTATGCGCTCTTCAATAATATTTTTGAGTGCTCTTCTTTCTCGGCAAGGCTCGGCGTCAATCTTTTATCCCGGCGGCTGTGAAATAGGCACAAGGCCTATAGACCTCCACCTTAAAGCGTTTCACGATTTGGGCGCAGACGTTAGCGTAAACGGTTCGTCGATTAATGCTTGTGCAACTTCAATTATAGGCACTAAAATAATATTGCCTTTTCCAAGTGTTGGTACTACGGAAAATATAATTATTGCCTCGGCAATTTCAAAAGGAAAGACAATTATTGTAAATCCTGCACGTGAGCCTGAAATAAGCGATCTTGCCGATTTTTTAAACCATTGCGGCGCTAAAATATACGGCGCAGGGGAGTCAACTATAGTTATTGACGGTGTAAAAAGGCTTGATGCGTGCGAACATACAATTATCCCCGACAGAATACTTGCTTCAACGTATATGTCGCTCGGAGCTGTTTGCTCAAAAGAACTTACTGTTAATAATATAAGACAAAGTCATTTATCTCCTGTTTTCCCCGTGTTTACAGAAATGGGTTGTAAAATATATTTGTCGGATAATTCATTGACTCTTGTTTCACCCAAAAAGTTAAAGCGGGTAAGAAGTATTAAAACAATGCCTTATCCCGGCTTTCCTACCGATTCTCAATCGCCTGTGGCAGTTGCTCTTGCACTTGCTAAAGGTACTTCTATTTTGCAGGAAACAATATTTGAAAATCGATTCAGATATGTGAGTGAACTTAACAGATTCGGTACAGATATAGAAATTAAGGATAATATCGCCGTTATTAACGGTGTTGATAAGCTACATTCGGCAAACGTTAACGCAACTGATTTACGTGGCGGAGCCGCACTTGTTGTTGCAGCTCTTTGCGCAAACGGGGAAAGTAATATATATGGTATAGAGCATATAGATCGAGGATATGAAAATCTTGAAAACGCACTTTCATCAATAGGTGCTGACATTAAGAGGAGTAAAAATGAAGGAGAAACCAAGGCAAAAGCAAGCAAAAAAGAAATTGAATAACAGAAATTCAAAGCCGTCAAAAATTGATGATGAATTTTTTGATTTGGGCATTGAGCCTCCGAAACTATATAGGGAGTCTCAAAACAAGATTATTCAGGCTCAGCAAAAAAAATCACGTCAAAATGAAAAATACGGTATGACGAGGGTTGAACGGCGCCAAAGGGAAACAAAAAGGCGTGAAAAGAAAAATAAGCTCAGAAAAACGCTTAGTTGGATAGGTGCAATTCTTGTTATTATTGCTATCGGAGCAATACTTTGCTTGACGGTTTTTTTCCAAATAAACAATATAACAAGCTCAGGTAGTAAGATTTATTCAAAGGATAAGATAATATCACAATGCATTATTCAAAAGGGTAAAAATCTTTTTACAATTGATACCGAATCGGCGGCACAAAGGATTGAAGAAAACCTGCCATACGTCTACAAGGCTGAAATCAAAAGAAAATTACCCGATACAATAGAAATTATAATAACCGACGCAAAGCCTTCTTATTCGCTTTTGTGCGATGATAATACATATATCTTACTCGACGATAACTTTAAGGTACTTGAAAAGGGTGCGCAAATGGCGACGGGTATAGTTATTAACAAAACGGATATAAAAAGCGCTGTTGCGGGTCACAAAATAGAATTTAAAAATTCCGATGTCGGCACTTGTCTTGCACGTCTTGCAAAAAGTATTAAAGATAATAATTTTACTGAAATTACTGCTATTTACAGTAAAAATATAAGCGAAAACTACGTTGTTTATGACAATAGAATTACGTTTAAACTCGGCAACAGCAAGGATTTAGACAGTAAGATTATGAAGGGACTTACGGCTTGCGATAAACTTAATGATTCTAATCCTAATGCTACAGGTACAATGACAATAACAACTGACAAGGCAATATACTTTACAGAAGAATAGCTGTGAAGAAGTTAGCTTTACACTTAGCGTGAATATTATTGGAATTTGTGCAAAAACAACAAACAATAAAAAATATAACTATAAAACATTGTCAAAAACTTTTAGAATAATTCAAAAAAAGTATTGCAATTTAATTACAATATTGTTACAATATGATAGTAACAAAAGCCTATAGGGGAATATAGACTAAGAATAATAAAATTAAGGAGAATCTTGCAATGGGACGTTATGAAATCGATACAGATGACTCAAAAGTAGTACAAATTAAAGTAGTAGGTGTCGGCGGAGGCGGCGGAAACGCAGTCAACCGTATGGTACACTGTAATATCCAAGACGTTGAATTTGTAGCAGTTAACTCTGATAAGCCTGCTCTTGCAAAGTCAACAGCAACACATAAAATTCTTATCGGCGAAAAAGCTACTAAAGGTATGGGCGCAGGTGCAAGGCCTGAAGTAGGTACTCGTGCCGCTGAAGAGAGCAGAGAAGCTCTTACAGACGTACTTACAGGCGCAGAAATGGTATTTATCACTGCCGGTATGGGCGGTGGAACAGGTACCGGTGCAGCCCCTGTAGTAGCTAAAATCGCAAAAGACCTCGGCATTCTTACTGTAGCAGTTGTTACAACTCCTTTCGCTTTCGAAGGTAACAGAAGAATGAAGCAGGCACAGGAAGGTATCAAGGAGCTCGCTCAGTACGTTGACTCTATCATGGTAATTCCTAACGAAAATTTAAAATATGTTACTGAAGAAAAGATTACTCTTCTCAATGCATTTGAAATCGCTAATGATGTTCTTCGTCAGGGTGTTCAGTCAGTGTCTGACCTCGTTAATGCAACAGGTCTTGTAAACTGCGACTTTGCCGATGTAACTGAGATTATGAAGGATTCAGGCTATGCTCATATGGGCGTTGGCCGTGCTAAGGGTAAGGATAAAGCAGAACTCGCTGCTCAGCAGGCTATTTCTTCACCTCTTCTTAATACTTCTATTGATGGCGCACGTGGTATTCTTATCAATATCACAGCTTCAACAGATATCGGTCTTGAAGAGATTGATGCTGCTTCTTCAATCGTAAGCGCTGCAGTTCATCCTGATTGTGAAATCATCTGGGGTGCTAACTTTGATGAAGAACTTGAAGATGAAATGATTATCACTGTTATTGCTACCCGCTTTGGTGACGAGGGCCCCGGCGCTCCTATCAAGTCAACAACTGCAAACAAGGAAGTTGCTCCTCCGCAGCCTGTAGCTCCTATCGCTGCTCCGGTTGCTCCTGCTCAAAGTTCAGCAGCTGCTACTTCTCCTGTTTCAACATTCAATGATAATGATGACGATGCTTTCAGCGAAATCGTTAATTTCTTCAAGAAATAATTATTAAGAAATAATCATTAATATATAACAAAAACGCACTTCGTTTTGAAGTGCGTTTTTTTCATTTATTTGTGTTTTTGTCAATATGTATATTTTATCAAACTATTGTCTTTTAAGTGGAAAACTTTTCCTGTCAAGTAAAATCCTTTACATTTTTAACATTTTCCACATAGTTTTCAACAATTATTTATATCAAAAACGTCACTTTTCCACATTCTCAACAACGTTTTCCACAGCGTTTTTAACAATTCAAAAATGTAAAGTAAAATACCATTACGAAAAGCAGCGATTAAATATACATTTTTTGTATATCTAATCGCTGCTTTAAATGTTTACCATTCGCTTTTTGTGTATGAACGGATAATATTGGTTATAATATTATCTCTTAAAAAGCCTTTTCCTTTGCCGCCGTTTCTTTGGTCTTGAATTTTACCTGCACGGATTGTTATCGCCTCTGTTTTATCGGTGATTTTGTCAATCGGAGGAATTTTTCCGAAGTCATAATTATCTTCAACAACGTCAATAACATTTTCTGCAATATTGGTAAATTCTTCCTTTTGCGCCGAACTCATTGCAAATATAACTAATTTGTTATTGTCTGGAAAACGCAAAATCTTTTTATTCTTAACATTGAGCGAATAAAGATAAATTCTTGCTTTTTTTACGATATTGCCCTCAGGGTGATGAAGATGAGTAAATTCGTATCCGAATGCTGTTTCGTCATCGGTATGAGCCGTCTGATTTAAGCCGTACATATCCCATTTACTGTAAGGTGCAGTCATTGATTTGAAATTGACTTTGTATTCTTTTCTGTCAATTTTAAATGTTGCTACTATATCTTCCTCGCTTACCGCTCCGGCAAGAATATATATTTGATTATATTTTCCGTCAAGTCTGATTTTTTGACCTCTGCAAGCTACTGCGTCAAATCTTGGAGTTTTTCCTTTGCTGTTGCCGTGAGGAATGTAAAAATCAATTCCGTTTACTTTAATGTTTTTGCTGATTAAATCAATCGGCAAAGAGTATCCACCGCCCTGAAGTATGTTGTACTTCATATTCTTGTAGTTTGTAAACGCTTTAACGTTGTAATTAAGTCGCATAGGGGAGTAAGTATTGTTGAACTTACACTCCGGTGCTTTTGCAAATTTAATTTTCAATGTCATCGTTTCAAATGGCTTTAATGAAACTCTGATTGTTTTCTTTTCGGCAGGTGTATGCTTTCTTATAAATTCTTCGCTTGTGTTTACTTCGTCAACTTCTTCAAATTCTCTGTATACACTCAGCGCCGCATTTTTCTGCTCAACAGCCGTTGCATTATTAAGCCTTACAATTAAAGCGTCTTTGTCATATTCGCTGATTTTTACAGCTCTGATAACAATATTGTCGTGCGATAATTTTAAAAGGCTGGCAACTTGAGAAAATTCGCCCTTTTCGCTCTGCTTTTTTACTTCACAGGTGATAAGCTTTCTTGCAAATACCATTGATTCACGGTTAGTCCCGTTTTCAATGTCACCCTCGTGACCGAAAATTCCAAAGCTAAAGCAGTTTCTGCCGAGGTCTTGTAAATCTTGCCTTGTTTCCTTTGTAAATGCTCCGACAGGCGTGTGAATGCAGGTGAGCCTTAACGTGTTGTCGTTAGGCTTATCCCAGCCGTGCTTGCAGTCTGTAAGAATACTTACTCCGAAATTACCGCTTTTGTCAGTTATGTCAGCCCATTTTTGAGCAGGTACTTCATAAAGCTTTTCGCTATTGTTTTCTCTTTGCGTGTATCCTAAACCCGAATCATATTTTGCAACATAATTTGAACTTGCAAGAGGGAATACAGCTTTAAGAAGTGTTCTTCTTGTTCTCCAATCAATTTCGTTGTCAACCCTAATAACCTTGCTGTCAGGATATAGAGAAACAATTTGATTAATCGTTGAATATTCAGCCTCTCTTGTAATTTTTATTGCAATTCGTGCAGGTCCGTTTTCAATTATTTCAAATTTAGGAGTGTTTGCATAGCAATAAGCGTCCTTGTCGATATCTTCTTTTCTTAATTCCCAAGACGGATAAGCAAGCGAGCCTGTATCGTGAAGCATTGCAAACTTAATAGGGGAGGTGATAAGCTGCTTGTTCAGTTCTTTGTCAAGTAAGAATGCAAGGTCGCCGTTTTTGTTGAAAATAACTCTATATTTGCTGTTTTCAAGGGTATGACCGCTAATCTTAAGGTCAGTTTTTATTTGGCATTGCTCCTCACTCGGAACAATTGCATAAATGTGAATTGCAAATGACGGCACGTCAGCCTGAAATACTATTTCAAAATGTTTGCCTGTTTTGTTGATAATCTGGCTCGGCACTTCCTTTTTTTGCTTGTCAATGACCTTGACAAAAGGGGTGTTTACGTTGAGCTTAATCTTGGCTTCAACGCTTTCACGTCTTCTGTATTGCGTAGGGTTTGACACTGAAACTGCAACTGCGTTTTCAGGAACCCAACTTGTGTCCATATTTCTTGAAATTGCCTGTAGTGATGAGGTCAGTTCGCCTTTAAATTGAGCTATAGACGAATAATAATCATCCCAAGCATCATTGTAAACTTCCATTAATGATGTGCCTGTAATGTCATCGTGGAATTGATGTTTAATTGAACGCTTCCAAGCCTTGTTAAGATTTTCCTTAGGATAATCATATGTACCGCAAAGTGAGGCAAATGAACAAGTGAATTCCGCACTGTGCGCTATTTGTTCGCTTTGATAATCAAGTCTTTTGCTCTGCGTACGTGAGGTGTAACAGCCGGCGCCGTGATTTGTCATAAGCATATCGCCTTTGTATCTCGGAATGAATACGCCGTTTGCACCGTTGTTGTACCTTTTAAGCTTCGTAAAAACCTTATCGCTTCTTGCACTTATTACTTGGAATAATTTGTTGTCTTTGTTGGCTCTTACACTTTCGTCAACGTTTTTTACGCTTTCCTCTGTCGGCGAGCCGCCCCAGTCGCCTGTTCCGTAAAGGTGATTAACCCACGGAAGCTTCATATTGGTTTCAACATAAGCTTTGTTAATTCCGTCAATAACACTTAAGTCTGCTCGAACGTCGCCGTCAAGCTTGTATCTGTAACTTTTTGCATTAAATGACGCACCAATCTCATTTCCGTCGGCGCCGACCCACATACCTAAGTCAAACGGTATTGGGTAAGCCGAGCCCCAAGACAGTTTTTGCGTGCTGAATCCTAAAAGACCGGCATCATTGATAATTTGTGGCAATTGCGCACCGAAACCGAAGCAGTCAGGCAAAAATATATCCTTACTTTTTTTCTTGAACTTTTCATAAAAATAGTTATTTCCAAGAAGAATGTTACGTGTGATAGTCTCAGGTGAGGGAATATTTACGTCGCCGTTTTCGTATTCCGCACCTGCAGGATTCCATCTGTTTGTTTTAACGTATCTTCTGATTTGGTCAAATGCCCTTGGATAGTATTCTTCTATAAGCTCGTATCTGTAAGCACCCTCAAAGTTGAACATATAATTTGGGTACTTCTCAATAAGGTCAAAGTTTTTGCTTAATGTGTCCGGTATAAATTTTTCAACCGTATCGGCAATTGTCCATCTCCAAACAGTGTCAAGATGTGCCGTTGCAACCATATAAGCTGTTTTAGTCAACATAATTATAATACCTGCTTACTTTTCAATAATTTCGTATGTAAATTCGTACTTCTCTTGAAGAGCCTTAACCTTATCCTCGTTGTCCTCAATAAATGTTTCGCTGTAAACACTTTTTCCGTCTACAGAATAATCTTTAACGATTTGGTTGAGTGCTTCCCAAGCCTCAGCCTCCTGTGCATATCCGTCCTCAAATTTAATAAGAAATTCTCTGTGTTTTGGTAAAATAACCTTCATTGTTTTTTTCCTTTCATCTGTAATTATAATATACAAACTTATTATATTATTTTTGTTTATTTATTGCAAGAAATATTTATATCTTTAATAACTATTTTAGCTTTTTCATATAAAAGCTTTTGGGCGTTTTCTATTGCATATTGGGCACTTGTGTTTTTATCGACAAGACTGTACATTTTATCTCCGAGCTTAATATTTTCAATATCTCCGCTTAAAATAATGCATTTTTTGTTATACTTTTTGCAAAGCTCGCTTATTTTATATACGAGCTTTCCCATAAGCGTTTGATTGTCGGTTTTTCCTTCGCCTGTAATTACAATATCGCTTTCCTTTATTTTTTTCTCAAGGGATGAAGCTTCGCATAGTATGTCAAATCCGCTTTTTATTTTTCCGCCGTAAACGGAATAAAGACCGCCGCATATACCTCCTGCCGCTCCTGCACCCTTAACCTCTCTTATATCTCTTGGAAGAAAAGCATTAAGCATTTTCAGTCCGTCGTCAAGTTCTTTTATTTGTTCGTCATTGGCGCCCTTTTGTTTTGCAAAAACATAAGCCGCCCCTTTTTTGCCAAAAAATACATTGTCAACATCGCAAGCGTATGTAAAGTTAATTCCCTTTACAATACCCGTGAAGCCTGCACCGTAAATATTATTTAAATCTTTGCCGGTCGGGTAATCAATTTCATATCCTTCAATATCTCTGAAAACAGCACCGAGCGCACTTAGCGCACCTGCTCCTCCGTCACAGCATCCGCTGCCGCCCAATCCGAGTATAATGTTGCTAAAACCCTTTGATACAGCGAACTTTATCAACTCACCCGTACCATAAGATGTTGCATTCATAACGTCTTTTTTCTTTTGAAGTCCGCTTGCAGTTGCACTTTCTATTATGGCAGTATTTTCATAAGTATATATGTGACCTTTCATACTTTTGCCATATATGTCACTGCAACGAGTGTAAAGTATCTCGCCATTACAAAAGCCGCTTAAACATTCGCCGAATCCTTCGCCTCCGTCTGCAAAGGGCAGGCAAGTAATATTATGATTTTCAACGCTTTCTATTCCGCTTTTTATACTTTTGCAAACTTCCTTTGACGACAAGCTGCCCTTGAAGCTGTCAGGCACGATTAATATGTTCATTAAGTATCCCTCTCAGTGCTTTTTCAAATTTTTCGTCTTGCTCATCCGTTCTTTTTGACGGACCTTTCAAATGCTTTCCTGCTCTTCTCGCTTTTTTCGCAAGGTGACGTGATGTTAAAAGTGTATCTATGTTAAAATCGTTAATAATTAATCCGTTTTGATTGATTATTATTGCGCCTTTTGCAAGAGCCATAGCCGATAAGCCATAATCCTGACTGATGACTATGTCACCTGTTTTAACTTCATTTACAAGTGCAAAATCTGCGCTGTCAGCACCTTTTCCAACCGTTATTACTCTAACATTTTTGATATTAAATTCGTGGCTTGTGTCGCAAAAAATAATGCTTTCTATGCCGTATTCGTTTCCTATTTTGACCGCTTCCATTGTTACCGGACAGCCGTCTGCATCAATTAAAATTCTCATAATGCTATAATAACATAATTGTAAAAACTTATCAAATATGATATTATGAACTCGGTGATATTTATGAAACTTATTATTATCCGTCACGGTGACCCTGATTATGAACACGATACATTGACCCAAAAGGGTGTTCGTGAGGCAAAACTTTTAAGTGAACGTATTTCTAAGCTTGACGTTAAGGCTTTTTATTGTTCTCCGCTTGGCAGAGCACAGGATACCGCTTCCTATACTCTTGATAAAATGAATAGAAGTGCTCAAACACTCCCTTGGCTTTGCGAATTTGAAGGAAAAATCTTGTCAGGCTTAAAATATATTTCCTGCTGGGACAGATTGCCGAGTGAATGGACAAAATATCCTGAGCATTATGATTATAACGAATGGTACAACTCTAAAATAATGCGCCGTGGCAATGTTGAGCGTAAATATAAAACGGTATGCAACGGTATTGACGAGCTTCTTAAAAAGCACGGTTATGAACATCAAGGCAATATTTATAAGGTTAATAATTCTAACCACGATACAATTGTTCTTTTCTGCCATTTCGGCGTTGAATGTGTTTTGCTTTCTCATATTATGTCTTGCTCGCCTATGGTTTTTTGGCATAATTTTGTTGCCTTGCCTACTTCCGTAACTACTCTTATTACCGAGGAAAGGGAAAAGGGTATAGCCGCTTTTCGCTGTCAGCAGTTCGGCGATATCAGTCACCTTTATGCAGGAGAGGAGGAGCCGTCGTTTGCTGCTCGCTTTTGCGAATGTTTTTCAGATGAAACGAGACATTAATTGGAAATTCTGTTTATTTTCGTATTTTTGTATTAATTATGCTAATTATAGTATTGTAAAAATTATTTATTTATAGTATTATAATTATGTGAATATTCACTAAAATAAGAGATTGGATTGTAAAATTAATATGAAAAACGACAAAATTGTTAAACCCTTTGGGTTTAAAGACAAAATCGGCTATATGTTCGGCGATTTTGGTAACGACTTGACATTTTTGCTTTCGTCAAGCTTTCTTATGAAATTTTATACCGATGTTATGGACGTTGACGGCTATATTGTTGGTATTATTATGATGATTGCAAGGTTTGTTGATGCATTTACGGATGTAGCAATGGGCAGAATTTGCGATAAAAGCAAAATGACTTCTGCAGGTAAATTTAAGCCGTGGATCAGAAGAATGTGCGGTCCCGTTGCAATTGTTTCGTTTTTGATGTATCAAAGCTCGCTTTCAGGGCTTCCTAAGCCTGCTAAGATTGCATATTTGTTTGTGACTTATATCCTTTGGGGTTCTGTATTTTATACCTCAATCAATATTCCTTACGGCTCTATGGCTTCTGCTATTTCCGATAATCCTAATGACAGGCAGTCGCTTTCAACGTTTAGAACTATGGGCGGTATGTTTGCCGGCGCTATTATTATGGCTGTTGTCCCTCTTATTATTTATAATAAGGAAAACGGAAATGATGTTATAAGCGGCACTAAGTTTACTATTGTTGCAGGAGTTTGCTCCTTGCTTGCTGTCGTTTGTTATCTTCTTTGCTATGCTCTCACTACCGAGCGTGTAAGGGCACAGGCTACCGATGCTCAACTTGAGAAAAATAACCTTGGCGTAATGCTTAAAAATGCAGTTAAAAACCGTGCGCTTATTTCTATTATCGTGGCATCAATCTTTATGCTTATTTCGCAGCTTACTATTCAGCAAATGGCTAACTATGTATTTCCTAATTATTACGGTAATGCAAAAGTCCAAAGTCTTTCTGTTGTTATGATGGGCGGAGGTATGGTTATTGCCGCTGTTATCGCTAAACCGCTTGCCGCAAAGTTCGGAAAGGCTGAAATAAGCGTTGTTTCTAATATGGTTGCAGGTGTTGTAAGCTTGCTTCTTTACTTTGTCAGACCTCAAAACGTTTGGGTTTATGTTGCATTGCAATTCCTTTGCTGGTTTGGCTTGGGCGTTTTCTCGATGGTTGTTTGGGCGCTTATTACCGACGTTATAGATTATTCCGAAATTAAAAACGGAATACGTGAGGATGGCTCTGTTTATGCTCTTTATTCTTTTGCACGTAAGCTCGGTCAGGCGCTCACTTCGGGTCTTTCGGGTGCGCTTCTCTCAATGATTGGATATAAAAAGTCAACCGCTTTTGAATCGCAGGTTAAAGAGGGTATTTTCGATATCTCAACTCTCGTTCCGGCAATAAGCTTTATTTTGCTTGCACTTATACTTTGGTTTTGGTACCCACTTAAGAAAAAACTTGTTGATGAAAATGTTGAATTTCTCAGGAAAAAGCATAATAAAACAGAAGAATAAAATTAAAGCGTTGGAGTTTTTCTCCAACGCTTTAATTTTGCCTTTATAAATTAAATTTGATTATATTTTTGCAATCTTTTTAATTGCTTCAAAGCTTTCGCTTGAAATAATATGCTCAATTCTGCACGCATCCTCGGCTGCGGTTTTAGCGTCAACGCCGAGACTTACAAGCCATTTTGAAAGGGTAGTGTGCCTTTCGTATATCTTTTCGGCAATCTGCCTGCCGGAATCAAGCAATGTGATATAGCCTGACGAGTCGACCTCAATATAGCCGTTTTCTCTTAAATTTTTCATAGCAACGCTTACGCTTGGCTTTGAAAAGCCTAATTCGTTTGCTATATCAATAGAACGAACTGCGCCGTTCTTATTTTTTAATATCAATATTGTTTCGAGGTAATTCTCGGCTGATTCCTGAATTTTCATATTGCACCTTCGCTTGTTACATATTACACAATATATTATATCATTATTACGGATTTTTTTCAAGTTTTATAAAAAGTTATATTTTTTACTTGACAAAATAGTTAGCCGGTGCTAACATATAGGCGGTTAGAGAAAACTAACGATTGTTAGTAACTTCTAACAATCATTTACTTAAACGGAGGATGTGTATATTATGATGCCGATTACTTTAGCAAACGTAGGTGAAGAATTTACAATACAGCGTATTGCAGGCAAGCCGGAGGTTAAAGCTCATTTGGCTGATTTAGGTTTTGTTGTCGGCGGTAATGTGACTGTTATTTCTTCTTATTCGGGTAATGTGATTGTTAATGTTAAAGGCGCTCGAATCGCAATCAGCGAGGGAATGGCGCAAAAGATTTTTGTTTAAAATTAAATATAAATACAAGGAGGAAAAAGAATGAACACTTTAAAACAAGTAAAAGTAGGTCAAACCTGTACCGTAAAACGTGTCCACGGTGAAGGCGCATTAAGACGCAGAATTATGGATATGGGTATTACCAAGGGTGTTGAGATTTACGTAAGAAAGGTTGCCCCTTTGGGAGATCCTATTGAAATTACTGTCAGGGATTATGAACTTTCGGTTCGTAAAAATGATGCTGAACTTATTGAGGTTGAATGATAGGGAGTTAATCCCATTTTTTTAGAAATGAGAGTTAGTGAAAACTAATAAAAATTAGCAAAAACTAACACAGCTTGATAATTAATTAAAATGAAAGGATATACATAATATGAGTATTAAAATTGCTCTTGCCGGTAACCCAAACTGCGGTAAAACCACTTTGTTTAATGCGCTTACCGGTTCTAACCAATATGTCGGCAACTGGCCAGGCGTAACGGTTGAAAAAAAGGAGGGTAAACTTAAAAAGCATAATGATGTAATCATTACCGACCTTCCCGGTATTTATTCTCTTTCTCCATATACTTTGGAGGAGGTTGTAGCACGTAATTATCTTATTGATGAAAAGCCTGATGTTGTTCTTAATATTATCGACGGAACAAACCTTGAAAGAAACCTTTATTTGACAACTCAGGTTGTTGAACTCGGTATTCCGGTTGTTGTTGCCGTAAATATGATGGATGTTGTTAAGAAAAACGGTGACAAAATCAATGTTAAAGAGCTTTCAAGGCAACTTGCTTGCCCGGTAGTTGAAATTTCGGCATTAAAGGGCACAGGTGTTATGGAAGCCGCCCAAGCAGCTATTAAAGCAGCAGGCGGTCCTTCAACAATCCCTCAACACGAATTTTCAGGTGCTGTTGAACACGCAATCGCTCATATCGAAGAGGCAGCTCTTAACGATATGCCTGAAAATCAGCAGCGTTGGTACGCTATCAAGATTTTTGAAAGCGATGAAAAGGTGCTTGAAAAACTTAACATTTCAGATGCAACTCTTGCTCATATCCAAAAGGATATTGAAGCAGCAGAAACTGAAATGGACGATGATGCCGAAAGCATCATTACTAACGAAAGATACCTTTATATTTCTTCAATAATTAAGGCTGTATATAAAAAGGCTCACAAAGGTAAGCTTTCAACATCAGATAAAATTGATAGAATCATTACTAACAGAATTTTAGGCCTTCCTATTTTCGCTCTTATTATGTGGGGCGTGTATTTTATCTCAATGCAGTGGATTGGTAAAATGGGAACCGACTGGGTAAACGATGTTCTCTTTGCTGAATGGGTACCGGGACTTCTTGAAAAATTCCTTGAACCACATCTTGCACCGTGGCTCTTCGGTCTTATTAATGACGGTATCGTAGCCGGTGTCGGTGCAGTTCTCGGCTTCGTTCCTCAAATGCTCGTTCTCTTCTTCCTTCTTGCAATTCTTGAGGGTTGCGGTTATATGAGCCGTGTAGCTTTCGTAATGGATAGAATTTTCCGCCATTTTGGTCTTTCCGGTAAATCATTTATCCCTATGCTTATCGGCACAGGTTGCGGCGTTCCTGCTGTAATGGCTTCACGTACGATTGAAAATGAACGTGACCGTCGTATGACTATTATGACAACAACATTTATTCCTTGCGGCGCTAAGCTTCCTATTATCGGCCTTATTGCAGGTGCATGCTTCGGCGGTGCAAGCTGGGTGGCAACCTCCGCTTACTTCGTTGGTGTTGCGGCAATCATTGTTTCAGGTATTATGCTTAAGAAAACCAAGAGATTTGCCGGTGACCCTGCTCCTTTTGTTATGGAGCTTCCTGCTTACCATATTCCTACACTCGGCACAGTTCTTCGTTCAACTTGGGAGCGTGGCTGGTCATTTATCAAAAAAGCAGGTACAATCATCACACTTGCAACAATCCTCATTTGGTTCCTCCAAGGCTTCGGTGTAGAAAACGGTGCCTTTGGTATGGTTGAGGATATGGATAACTCAATCCTTGCAAAGTTTGGTAACTTGTTTGCTTGGCTGTTCATCCCACTCGGTTGGGGCGGTTGGAAACCTGCCGTTGCAGCAGTTACAGGTCTTATCGCTAAGGAAAATGTTGTTTCAACCTTCGGTGTTCTTTATCACTTCGCAGGCGAGCTTGCTGAAAACGGTGATGAGATTTGGGTCAACTTTGGCAAAGACCTTTCAAATCTCAGCGGCGGTCATGCTGCTCTTGCAGGTTATTCATATCTTATCTTTAATCTTCTTTGCGCTCCTTGCTTTGCGGCAATCGGCGCTATCAAAAGAGAAATGAACAATGCTAAATGGACTTGGTTTGCAATTGGATATCAGTGCGGCTTTGCTTATATCATTTCACTTATTGTATATCAAATCGGTCTTGTTTTTGCAGGCGACATTAATGTTATCGGCTTCATTGCTGCTCTTATTTGTCTTGCAGGTATTCTTTATATGCTCTTCAGAAAGAATAAGTATGATGATAACAGACTCACAATCAACGCTAAGACTTCAAAAAAGAACAAGGCTAAGGCATAATTATTGATTATTTTCAGAAAGGAAGTATTTGTATGCTTGCGTTTTTAAAAGCAAATGTTTATAACATTATTGTAATTGCAATTGTTTTGCTTGTTGTTTTTTTAATCATACGAAAAATTGTTAAAGACAAAAAGGCAGGCAAGAGTGCAGTTTGCGGCGGTGACTGCAGTAAATGTCACGCAAATTGCAGTCACAAAAACTGACCTTTAAATAATTGTATAGAATTTTTCGCTTGTATCTGCTATAATGGTGCAAGCGAATTTTTCTTTTATAAGGTGAAAGGTGTAATATGATTAAAACTGTTTTGCTTGATTTGGACGATACTATACTTGATTTTAAAATGAGCGAGAGGGTAGCTTTAACAAAAACCTTAAACGAACTTAGTATTGAACCGACTGAGGAAATTATAAAAAAATACAGCAAATATAACATTTCTCAGTGGAAACGCCTTGAACTTGGCGAAATAAGCAGGGAAGAGGTTAAAGTTAATCGCTATAAACTTCTTTTTGATGATATAAAAGTTGATGTTTCTCCTCAAAAAGCAACGGCAATTTATGAAGAAAATCTTGCACACGGTCATTATTTTGTTGACGGCGCAAAAGAAATGCTTAACTCTATTTGTAATGATTATAATTTATATGTTGTATCAAACGGCGCTGAAAAAGTGCAGGATGGCAGAATGAAAAGCGCAGATATAAACCACTGCTTTAAAGGAATTTTTGTTTCCGAGGTTGTCGGTTTTGAAAAGCCAAACGTTGAATTTTTCAATAAGGTTTTCTCTCAAATTGAAAATTTTAATGCGGATGAAGCGGTAATTATCGGCGACAGCCTTTCATCGGATATTAAAGGCGGTAAAAACGCAAAAATAAAAACCGTCTGGTTTAATCCAAACGGTCTTGAACACGGCGATATTGTTCCTGATTTTCAAATCTCATCATTAGATGAAATAAAGCCGCTTCTTGCAACACTCTAATGACAAAGATTTAATGGGGGAAAATACGTAGGTGCGAACACTGTTCGCCCGTTTCTCAAACACCAAATTTTTTTCGATTCCTGCAGTTAATTTTAATATAACCTTTTTTCAAGCTCCTCACAGCTAAGGCAATTTGCCTCTTTGAGGAGTTTTTTATATCTGTCCATATTATACTGCGAATGTTCGGTTTCCTTGCTCCAAAGGTGAATAACCCAACTTTCTTCACCAAAATATGTAACGATTAAAACACCCACTATCGCCATTTTTATTTTTGATAAAACATCATAATCATAAACAGCTGTAAGAAAATATTTGAATAAAAAGTACATTGCAATTTGCTCATTGAAGATTTCGTTTTCAATGGGTTTTTCTTTTTTGTTTTTTACTTTTTCAACCCATTGCTGATTTATTACTTCGGGATTGTTAAATACTTCAAAAAAGTCTATATCATCGTCGCCCTCTTTGTATTCCTCTAAATCCTTTTGTATTTCTTTTCCGTATTCAAGAAGTTCCTTGAGCCTGTCACTAATGCGCTTATCTCTGTTTTGCACTATCTCATAAGCCTTTTTCCTTGCTTTTACAAGATAAAAATATGTCTGCGCATCAATCTCGTTAAGCTCAGGCAATCTGTCGTTTGCCTCGTCTTTAAACGTCATTTTTTCTTTTAAATTAAACATCATATCGCTTGCAACGGGGCATGAAAACGATACGCCCATTTCTTCCGTACCGCCAAAATCGTTGATAAACCTCGGAAATGTTCGGCAGGTGTAAGGCGTGTGCTCTCCTCCTATCGCAATATGCATATCGCATAAATTTTCATTATTTAAAAACGGACAGCGCTTTTTATCGGCAAGCCTAAAAATTGTATTTCCAAACTCGTCTTTTGTGAGTACACTGTCTATTTTTTGCCTTATTTCGCCGGATAAGGTTTTGTAATATTCAAGCGATTTTTCATCTGCGTCAACTTCCCAACCCTGGCAGCAGGAGTCGGGGCAGGCACCCGCAATGCATTTGAAATCTTTGTAAAAACTCGGTGTTCTAAGTATCATAATATTTTCCTCAACAATGAAATATATCTTTATTTTATCACTTAATCAAAAAAACGCAATATAATTTTATTGCATAGAACGAATATTAATGGTAATATATAATTACTATTTTTTATCGGGACTGATTATTTTGACAAAATTTTTAATTAAATATATTAGTGGGAAATATGACGTTTCTTCTGCACTCGGAAGAGAAAAGGTCGGCACAATGAGCGGTATTTGCGGCATTTTGTGCAATGCTCTTTTGTGCATAATGAAATTTGTTATAGGTACTCTTACCGGTTCGGTTTCAATTACTGCCGACGCTTTTAATAACCTTTCTGACGCAGCTTCGAATGTTGTTACTGTCGCAGGAGCAAAGCTTGCAAATAAACCTGTCGATAAAGAACACCCCTTTGGTCACGGCAGGCTTGAATATATTTCCGCTCTTATCGTTTCATTTATTATTCTTTTAATGGGATTTGAACTCGGAAAAAGCTCAATAGAAAAAATTATTAAGCCTGAAGAGGTTAATTTCAGTATTGTTTCGGTTGTCGTTCTTGTTATTGCAATCAGCGTTAAACTTTGGATGGCTTTCTTTAATAAAAAGCTCTATAAACTTACCGATAACATTAACCTTAAAGCAGTTTGTCAGGATAGCCTTAATGACTGTATTGCAACAGGCGCAACTGTTATTTCTCTTCTTATTTCTCATTTTACGGGCTTTCATCATATAGACGGTATTGTCGGCTTGCTTGTCGCTTTTGCAATTATTTTCTCGGGTATCGGTGTTTTGAAGGACGTTCTCGGTCCTTTGCTCGGTCAACCGCCTTCGCCTGAACTTGTTAAAAGTATTGAAGATTTGATTTTAAGCGAAAAAGAAATAATCGGCGTTCATGATTTAATCGTTCACGATTACGGCCCCGGCAGAATTATTGCTTCGGCTCATGCAGAAGTGCCATCAAATGAGGATATTGTTCATATCCACGATGTTATAGATAACGTGGAAAAGAAAATTCAAAAGCAACTTAATATTATGATTTGTATTCATCTTGACCCGATTGATATTAATAATGAAGAAGTAAATAAATATAAAGCCATAGCGCAAAAAATCATTAAGGGCTATAATGATGAATATTCGTTCCATGATTTCAGACTCGTAAACGGCGAAACTCACAAAAACCTTATTTTTGACCTTGTAATTCCTTTTGATAAAAATAACGACACAACGAAAATTTTAAACGATATTATGGCTTTGTTTAAGGAATATGACGATAAAATAAACGTTGTAATAACTATTGAACATTCATTTATATGAAAAGTTTATATTTATTTAATAATTTTGTTGACGATTGTTGCATTTGTTGTTATAATATTATCAATAATTAAAGGGGGATATTTTGATGAATGTTCTTATTTTCGGCGGTACAGGTCTTTTAGGTTCTGCTGCTGCTCAAATTTTTATTGACCGTGGTCATAAAGTTAAAACTATTGCTTTGCCTCCTCTTCCGGAAGGCGCTCCTATTCCTAAGGAAATGGATATCGAATTCGGTAACTTCCTTGAACTTAGCGATGAAGAGCTTGAAAAGGCAATGACAGGTATGGACGCTTTTGTTTATGCCGCAGGTGTTGACGAAAGAGTTGAATTTCCTCACCCTGTTTATGATGCTTATAAAAAGTATAATATCAACCCAACTGACCGTTGCTTAAAGATGGCTAAAAAGTGCGGCGTTAAGAGATGCGTTGTTCTCGGCTCATATTTTGCTTGGCTTGCTAAGGAAAGACCTGATATGAAGCTTTGTGAAAAGCACCCGTATATCCGTTCTCGTGTTGAGCAGGAGGAAGTTGCTTTCAAGTATGCCGATGACGATATGGGCGTAGCAGTTCTTGAACTCCCTTATATCTTCGGTACTCAGCCGGGCAGACGTCCTGTTTGGGTTATCCTTATTGAACAGCTTCAGAGATTTAAAAAAATGCCTTTCACTATGTATCCAAAGGGAGGTACTGCAATGCTTACCGTTCGCCAGGTTGGCGAGGCTATCGTAGGTGCGGCAGAGCAGGTTAAGGGCGCAAGAGCATACGGCATTTCTTGCTATAACTTGACTTGGAGAGAATTTCTTAAGATTGTTTACAGAGCTATGGACGGTATTCCTGACCGTAAGATTGTTGACTGCCCTAAGGTATTCTTCCAATTGTTCGGCCACGTAATGCGTAAGGATTATGCTTCCCGTAATGTTGAAGGCGGTATCGACCCTGTAGGTCTTGCTGATATTATGGGTATGGATCTCTTTATTCCTACCGATGATACTAAAGAGCTTGGCTGTACTCCTGATGATATCGAGGCTGCAATCTTCGATTCAATCAAGCTTTCTAAAGATGCATATGAGGGCAAGGCAAAGCTCCTTGGAATGAAGGGCGAATAATTTAATATTACATATTATTAAAGGACGATGATTTTTAATCATCGTCCTTTTTGTATGTTGCTATATCTTCAAGTTCACAATCAAGAATTGAACAAAGAGCGCTTAATGTGTATGTGTTGACATTGCCGTTTTTTCTGAGTCTGTCAAGCTGACCTGTGCTGATACCGTATTCTTTTATAAGCTTGTATTGCGAAATATTTTTATCTTTCATTGTTTGCCATAGCTTGTCAAATACAATCATTAAATCAACTCCTGATAATATAATTGTAAAATGAGATACATATATTGACAATAGCCCGCAAACGGGCTATAATAAAATTAGAGAGGTAAACAAACTAAAAAAGTTAAAAATTATTTTTGAAAGGTAAGGATAAAATGAAAAAGATATTAAGCGTTTTTTGCACAATTGTAATTGTTTGCGCAATTTTTGGTGGTTGTACCACTTCTTCTGAAGAAACTGCTGTAACAAATAATGATTTATATAATTATGATTTTTCCGCTTCAGAGATTGAGGGACGTTGGTATTGGAAAGATGTAGACCAAGATGCTGCAGGGATTATTAATTATTTGATTTTTGATGTTTCTGATAATCAAGTTAAAAGTTGGACAATTAACGGGCATTATGAAACGACTGATTTTAGATATCCTGTTTATGATTCAACAACTTATAATAAACCTGATGTTTACGATATTGTGTATGAGGACGGTGTTTGTTATCTCAAAAATACAAACGGCAATAATGCTTATATGCTTTCAAAACCAAAATACGGCAATGGTTTAATTGCAGATAATGGAAATAAAACATATAATTTTGTTTTTGATTATGATGATAGCTTTGAATCAACATTGGACCATATTTATAACTGAGAGGTATTAAAATGAAAAAAATAATTACTATTTTTCTTGGAGTTTGCATATCAATTTTCTTTGTGTCGTGTTCCACTCCGTACTATAATCAAAACAGTGATTTGCCTAATGCAAACAATACTAAGGACTTTATTCATTATGAAGTTGAATTTGATATTCCGAATGAATATACAGCTTATTCAACTGATAATGAATTTTATACCGAATTGATAATTAACGATAATATTGATGTACGTAAATTTAAAGAAGAAAATGATAATACGGATTGTGATGTCTATTTTACAGATGAGATTATTGATTCAAATGCCGAAGTTATTTATACACTGGTTTTTGAATTTAATTGTTATGATGAAAACGATAACCTAATTGATACGATTTATTTTACTGACACCTTAGGTGATAAACAAGGCATAGGCGGAGAAAATGTGCTTTCAAGTACAGTAAACGAATCTGTAAGGAAAATGAAATTTTCAAAAGCATTTTTGGCTGATCTAAATGAGGTACAACTTTATAATTGATTTACAAAGATAAAATGAAGCGGAGTTTTGATTTTAATATATCTGCAGAGTTTTTATAATACAATAATTGGAAGAAGATAAACTCAATTTTTCTTAATATGATAGGAGGTGAAAAAATGCTTGAAAACATAAAATTACATATTGATAAAATAATCAATGTCTTATCCGTTCTTTTGTTCATTGGTGGTGTAATCGGAACAATATATTGTATTTATCAAGGTAATGATTATGACGATTCTTTTTATTTTATTGCGCTTATTGTGTTTGTAAGTACACTTGTTTGTTCGGTATTTATGATTGGCTTTTCAGAGCTTATAGCGAGTACAAGAAAAATTGCGGAAAACAGCAAAGGTACAGAAGAATAAAAAGCAAAGAGGCGAGTTAAATCGTCTCTTTGCTTTTTATTCACCCTTTATCCTTAGGTCGGCAGATAAGTGCTACCGCAAGGGCGCTGAGCATTGCAACCGTAACGCCGACCGCACAGGCTTGAAGTGGACCTGCAACAACTCCCAAAAAGCCGTCTTTTTGTATCGCTTCCTTTACACCTTTTGCAAGGGAAGCACCAAAACCTGTCAGAGGAACTGTTGCGCCTGCTCCCGCAAAATCTATTAAATGCTGATAAATCCCAAGTCCGCCGAGCAGTACGCCGACGCAAACGAATAAAACAAGTATTTTTGCAGGCGTAAGCTTTGTTAAGTCAATCAAAAGCTGACCGATAACGCATATCAAGCCGCCTACGATAAATGCTTTTAAAAACATCATTTTATATCACCACTTATAATTTTTGCTTAAAATAATTAATTATTCAAATAAAATTTTATAAGCGCAAAAAATAAAGAATTTTGCGAAATTTTATATAGTTAATTTTCTTGATATGGCTTGACAAGTGTGATATAATGATAATTAAGAGAGGTAAGAAAGATATATCGGAGGGTTTTTATTATGGCAATGACTTATGATTCAGTTGTTCAGGCAACAAGAAAGAAATTTTTAAACGCAGACGTTTCTTCTGTTTCAGGTACTCTTGCTTTCCAGATTAACCTTATCGGCAAGGTTGAGGGTATTTTCTATATTGAAATTAAGGACGGTCAGGTTCACGTTGAGCCTTATGAGTATTATGACAGAAATGCAATACTTACCGTTAATGCAACTAATTTCACAAAGCTTATTAACGGCAAGCTTGACCCTGTAATTGCTTTCACAACAGGCAAGCTTAAGGTTGACGGCGACATTAATGCCGCTTTAGAGCTTATCAAGTTTATTAAATAAAATTAAAAATCGGGACTGTTATGCAGTCCCTTTTTTATTGAAATTATAGTAGGTGATTTTATGTTTAAAGAAATTAAAGCGACGGATATTAAGGAAAATATCGTTGATTTGCTTAAAAATAATTGGGGCCTTGTAACCGCAGGCGACAGCGAAAAATATAATATGATGACTGTTTCTTGGGGCGCTATGGGCGAGCTTTGGGGCAAGGACAGCGTTACTGTTTATATCCGCCCTCAAAGATATACCGAGGAATTTATGAACGCTTTTGATCATTTTACTTTGAGTTTCTTTTCTCTTGATAAAAAACAGGCTGTTCACGGTATTTGCGGCTCAAAAAGCGGCAGAGATATAAATAAAACCGAGGCTTGCGGCCTTACACCTAATTTTGACGAGGCAGCGCCATACTTTGAAGAGGCAAAGCTTGTTCTTGTTTGTAAAAAAATGGCTAAGAGTAAGTTTGACCCTAAGGAATTTATTGACGATACTGTTGATGATAAATGGTATTCCGAAAAGGATTTTCATTATATTTATTTTGCAGAGATAGAAAAAGTCTTGATTTCTGAATAAAGATGTAGTATAATACTAACACAAAAGGTAGGGGTTATTCCTTATTTCATAGTGTAGCGTACGGGCCCTGTGCAACGGGATGCTACGAACCTTGTCAGGCGGGGAACCGAGCAGCAATAAGTGGATTATTCTGTGTGCCGCAGACAAGTCTGTGCGTTACATTATGAAATAAGCTGCTTCTGCCTTTTAATTATATTTATTTAATTTTGATTAGTGGGAGTGATGTGTATATGTATCAGGTGTTGTATCGTAAGTACAGACCTAAGGTTTTTGCTGATGTTTACGGTCAAGAACACGTCACCTCTACGCTTAAAAATGAGATTAAAGAGGGCAGAATTGCTCACGCTTATCTTTTTACAGGCTCTCGTGGTACGGGTAAAACAACATGTGCCAAGATTTTGGCTAAGGCAGTCAATTGCGAAAACAGCGTTGACGGCGAGCCATGCAATGAATGTGAGGTTTGTAAAGGGCTTGATAACGGTACTATTTATGATGTAGTAGAAATTGATGCCGCTTCAAATAACGGCGTTGATAATATCCGTGATTTAAGAGAAGAAGCTAATTACACTCCGAGTAGAGGTAAATACAGAGTTTATATTATTGACGAGGTTCATATGCTTTCAACAGGAGCATTTAACGCTCTTCTTAAAACTCTTGAAGAGCCGCCCGCTCACGTAATATTCATTCTTGCCACTACTGAGGTGCATAAGCTTCCCGCAACCATTCTTTCACGTTGCCAAAGGTTTGACTTTAAACGTATTCAGCCCGAAACAATGTCGATAAGGCTTAAACAGGTTGCCGAGCTTGAGGGAATGGAACTTAGCGACGATGCCGCAATTCTTATTGCCCGTATTGCCGACGGCGCTCTTCGTGACGGTCTTTCAATTCTTGACCAGTGCGCCGGCAGAAGTAAAAAAATTGATTCTGCACTTGTAAGCGAGGTTGCCGGTTTGGCAGGCAGAGAAGCGCTTTATAAGCTTACCGACTGTATTAATAATCAGGACAGCTCATCTGCAATGTCAGTCATTTCAGAACTTTATCAAAACAGCTATGATATGGAGCGCCTTTGCGTTGAAATGATTAATCATCTTCGTAATTTCCTTATTGTTAAAACTGTTAAGGACAGCCGTGGTTTGATTATTTGCACCGATGATGAATATAATTCTATTGTTTCTTCGGCGGAAAACTTTACGCTTGAAAATGTTATTTATGCGCTTGACCTTTTTCAGGACACCTTGACTAAAATCAAGTCGGGTGCTAATGCAAGGGTTGAGCTTGAAATGTCTTTTGTTAAGCTTTGCGAACCTAAACTTGATGTTAATATGGATTCGCTTATTGACAGAATATCTAAGCTTGAACGTGCCGTTTCACGTGGGGTTGCAGTTAAGCCTCAGCCTCAGCAAACGGTTGTACCTGTTGAAGCACCTAAGCCTCAGGAAAGTGAAGCTGCGCAGAGTGTTACACCGTCTGCCGCTAAAGCAGAAGAACAAAAGGCTCAATCACCTGCACCGATTTCTCAGCCTGCTGCCCCAACCGTGGCTCAAAGTGTGCCTAAGCCGACGCCGGAAGTGCCTAAGCAGGAAGTTCCTAAGACATCGCAAGGTGATACCGGTCAATATCTTTTTGAGCAGTGGGATGATTTTATGGACGTTATTCATAAGCAAAACATTGCTTTGTTCGGTGTCCTTGCAGGTTCAAAAGGATATATAAGAGGGGAGTATTTCTTGATTGACAGCCCTAATCCGACTATCATTCAGTTTTTGAAAACCCCGACTTATTCAAAGGCGATTAAGCAGGCGCTTTATGACGTGACGGGTCAAAGTTATAAGCTTGGAATATTTAAAAAGAAAGCAACAGACGCACCTAAAAGAGATTTGCTTGAGGATTTAATTCATCAGGCAGAGGATAATATTAAAATAAATTTTGAATAAAATATAGGAGAATTAATTATGAAAGCAAGACTTCCTCAAGGAATGGGCGGCGGACCGCAGAATATGCAAAATATGCTCCGTCAGGCTCAAAAAATGCAAGAAAATCTTGAAAACAAAAAAGCAGAGCTTGAAGAAAAAGAATACGTTGTTACTTCAGGCGGCGGTATGGTTGAAATTACCGCTAAGGGTGACCACACAATTAAGGCAATCGGCATTAACCCTGAGGTTGTTGACCCTGAGGACGTAGAAATGCTTGAAGATATGCTTGTAGCCGCTTTCAATGAAGCAATGCGCCAAATTGATGAAGAATCGGAGCGTGAGCTTGAAAAGGTAACGGGCGGTCTCAATATCCCCGGCCTTTAAAGCTAATCTTTTTGTGAAATACAGCGTCATCAATTGCTCGCAGTATATTTATACAGCTTCGCAATTTCTTCCTTGTCTTTCGCAAAAATCTTAAGCTTTTCGACGCCGTAGGGGCGAACATTGTTCGCCTTATTATAAAGAACAAATCAACAGAGGTAATAAAATGAGTTTTGACCTTGCACCGCTTCAAAATTTAATAGACCAATTTGAACGTATGCAGGGTATCGGGCATAAAACGGCTCAGCGTATGGCTTTTTATGTTCTCGGCCTTTCGGATGAGCAGGCACGTGAATTTGCACAGGCAATTACCGACGCTCATACTAAAATCAAGCAATGCAAAGTTTGTTGCAACCTCGCCGATGATGATTTGTGCCCTATTTGTAAGAGTAAAACACGAGATAAAAGCACAATTTGCGTTGTTCAAGACCCTCGTGACGTTGCCGCAATAGAACGAACCCATGAATATAACGGTACATACCACGTTTTGCACGGCGCTATTTCACCTATGGATAATATAGGCCCTGACCAAATTCGTATTAAAGAGCTTGTTTCAAGGCTTGGAAGCGGAGAGGTTGAAGAGGTCATTATGGCAACTAACCCGACTGTTGAGGGTGAGGCAACTGCAATGTATATCAGCCGTTTGCTTAAGCCTATGGGCATTACCGTCAGCCGCTTGGCGTACGGCGTTCCTGTCGGCGCAGACCTTGAATATGCAGACGAGGTTACGCTTTCACGTGCTCTCGAGGGCAGAAGCCTAATTTAGTTTAAAAGGAGTGATAGACTTGGATAAAAATCAAAAGCAAATAATCGCAAATAATAAAAAAGCCTATCACGACTATTTTGTTTTGGAAACATATGAGGCCGGGATAGAGCTTTTCGGCACAGAAATTAAATCTATCAGAAACGGCAGAGTTAATCTTAAGGATAGCTTTTGCTCGGTTGATGACGGCGAAATGTTTGTTATCGGTATGCATATCTCGCCTTATGAGCAGGGCAACCGTTTTAACCGTGACCCTATGCGAAAAAAAAGGCTTCTTCTTCATAAAAAAGAGATAATGAAGCTTTTCGGCGCAAGCCAGCAGCAGGGGCTTTCGATTATTCCGCTTAGGCTTTATATTTTTAAAGGCAGGGCTAAGCTTGAAATAGGTCTTTGCAAGGGTAAAAAACTTTACGATAAGCGTGCAGTTCAAGCAAAAAAGGACTCCGACCGTGCAATTGAACGTGCAATGAAAGGCAATTACTGATGAAAATCAGGTGTGTTCAGTGCGGCAGGGAATTTGAATTGTCGCAAAATGAAATTGATTTTTATTACTCAAAGGGTCTTGATTTGCCTAAAAGATGCAAGTCTTGCCGTGATAAAAACAGCGGCAAATATATAGTGAAGTATAGTGAAAAGCATAATATCAACTTATTTTTCTTTGCTATTTTTTTGGCGCTCGCCGTAACTGTTGCTTATTTTGATTTTGCGGCGCATACTTTTACAGGTGTTTGGCCTATAATAATTATGTCAGCCTCGGCTTTGATATCAATTATTTTCTTGTGCTGCGTTAAAACCTATAAGTTCTATGACGTATCGTTTAGCAATAAGTATAAATTCAATTTCTACGATGCCGAAAATTTGGTTAATCATTTTTATAAGCACAAGAATGACGTAGGATGCCGTGACGTTGAATCTTATCTTAAAAAGGCTAACTTGGTAATTTTAGATAAAAAATCAATTCATAAAACTATTGCAAATGGCGATACAGTTTATTATAATAAAAAAACCGAGGATTATGTCGTCCTTGCAAGGGCAGGCTATATCCGCAGTTACTATAAGGCTTCATATAACCATTATTTGAAACAATAATATATGGGGATGAAAGGATTTCGACAGATTTGGTGAGCCTTGGTCAGCGAGTAGAGGAGTTGCACCTCTATAAAAGTAACACTTTAAAATTAACTGACAACAATAGATCAGTAGCTCTCGCTGCGTAATTAGCAGCTTGCGTTCTCCCAAAGAGTGCCACGGCTTTGGACAGAGTGTCGACTTAGTGGCGAACATGAACGATAGAGTGCCTCGGCTCTCGTCAGGTATTAGAGGATACCGTAGCGTATAGGCTGTTTGTCGCCGATACGTGAGGGGATAACTTAAACGATAAACTACACTCGTAGAGCCCTTGGTAAGCCAATTTTGGACGCGGTTTCGATTACCGCCATCTCCACCAAAATATTAAAACCTCACATAGTACCTAACTATGTGGGGTTTTACTTATGTTTGCGTACTACTCACTACTACATACCGTACCACGGTTGGTAACAAGTTGGTAGCAGGTTGGTAACAAATATTCTATGTATGAATTGTGTTTACTGCATCAATTTTTGTCTTTAAATAAATATGAGTGTAAACTCTTTCTGTAAACGATTGAGCTGATTTGTGTCCGACTATCTCTTTTATAACACTTTCATTTACATTATGTATTGTCATTTGTGTAATGCAAGTGTGTCGAGCCTCATGCGTAGTGTGTTTCATCGATAATGAAGTTAATACACTTTGCTGTTGTTTTCTGTACCATACTGTATTGATATAATTTGCTTGCGAGGTAGTTTTGTGTATATCGCACTTTGCTATCGCCCCTATGACCTTTGGCGAGGTTATAGGGGTCTTTTTTATTTAATTGTTTTTAATAGACATCAAATGAAACGATTTCAGGTGATTCATTTGTGCCTGTTACTTTAAATTCACAGTCAACTTCTTGTGATGCGTTATAAGCATTTGTAATTGTTGCTGTACATTTTATTTTCCAAGTGTCTTTATTTTTACCACTTACTGCATATCCGTACATACCTGACATATAGTGCAATTTAAAGCCGTAAGGATATTGCTTTTTTCCGTATTCTTCCGCAGCTTGACAAGCTTCTATGTGTCCTAATTTGTTTTCAAGAGCGCTCGCTTCTTCTTGTACTTGCTTTTGGGAAGAAACATTTTCTTTCGTATTTATGAATAGTGTCACGGTTTTATCATCTTTATTGATGTCTTTGTACCGGGTAATAACCCATTTCTTCATTTGCTTTTTATCGTTAGAAAGCGTTTCTTCTACATAAGATGTATAATCGTTGTTGTCTTTTCCGTTGTCATAATAATATTTTGCCGTATATCCTAACTCATCAACTTTTGTCATAGCATCCGACAAAGGTTGATTTACAAGTGCCTCAATTTGAGTTTTAGCTTTTGCACTTTCGCTGTTCCCTGCATTTGAGCCTACTATGCCGATTACAGCGCAGATAATAACAAATATTATTATTGTAACTAAGCAACCGTGTTTTTTCTTTTTAGGCTTAACAGGTTGCTGAACAGGTGTTTGTGGTGTTTCTGTTATTGTCGGTGCTACAGTTGGCTGAATAGGAGGAGTTGGTTTTGGAGTGCTTTGGGGTAAATTGGCGAAATAATCAACTATTTTGTTTGCAGTAGAATTATTAAATTGATTAATTTCAAGTGCCACATATTTTGTGGATTGACCGTCTTTGCTTTTATATGTAAAAATTAAATATGGTGTTGTTTTATCAGTATTTGCTTTGTCACTTAACAAAGCTCCAATTTCATTAAAAGCAGTAGCTTCGGATGTGCTGCCTGCTTCATATTGATTTAATATTTCACCATTAGTTTTTATACATACATTCATTAGGTTACTGAATGGTAAATTGTATTCATTGCCGTTTGCTTTGAACACTATTCGGTCATTGCACCAATACGCATTTACAATATCACCGTCGCCTAAAGGTAAACCGTTTATATGGGTGAAAGCACCTTCTATTAAATATCTAAAATTAACATCATTTGTACCCATAATTTTTCCTCCTCGATTTATATTAGTTCAATAAACTTGTAAAGCCTACAGCCTTACCTAATATTCTAATGTTATTCATATCCTCCTTTGTATATACAAAAGGGGGATATTTTGTATTTTCAGGCTGAAGTACAACCTTATCTTCATATATGTAAACCCTTTTGAGCGTAGCCTCGTTGTCAATCAGAACGGCAGCTATTTCGCCATTATTAACTTGACTTTTTAATGCTGATTCTTCTTGTGACATTTCTTTTTAAATTCTTAATCTTTTTATACGGTCATACATTGTTTCGGACATTTAATCACTTCATTTGTCATCAATATAGCACAATGTTGACTGAACGTCAATAAAATTGAAAAAATTCAAAAAACTGTTGACGGACAGCTAACAAAAAAGATTAGAGGTGTATATTGATGGCAATGTTAATATGTTGAAAACGAAAATTATTGAAAAAAACATTGAAAAAAGAAGATTGCTGAATGTCTGGGCATTTCGCCGCCATCTCCACCACGTCGTCACGGACTGCATATCGTTCGTGACGACTTTTTTATTACTTTTTATAGATGAATTTCAAAAGAGTTAAGTAACCCACTTGCTACGAAACAGTACACTGTACTGTTTCTCCCAAATTCACAAGTGAATTTGGAGCCACGTGTCTCTTGTGCTTCGCACAATTCACTCCTTTCCCCAAAAAGCCTACGCTTTTCGGGGACCCCGATATTTATTTTTCTGTTTATATAGATAGTTTTTATTATGCTGTACATAATCATCCTGATAATGGCTGTTTAAGCCTTGGTGACTTAATCAATTTTCTTAAAAGGCAAAATATGTTAGGACTTGAAGCTATAGGAAAAAATGGTTATAATAGTTCTATAATTATAAAAACTTTTGAAAGCAATGTTGATGAATATAATGAGTTTATTTTAAATGAAATTGACAAGTTTGATAATGAGTATCCAGATTATAATGTTGAAAATGATTTTGATTTAGATAACGATTTTGTAAAATGATATTAAAAAAGGTGAAAAATATGGATTTGAAATCGTCAAAGGGTGAATATGTATTTGATGACAAGTTTAACCCCCAAAAAATAATAAGCGAAACTGAGAAAAAAATAACGCCACAAGAGGCTGAAAAACAAAGAAAAATCATATCGGAATTTTTAGAGAATATGAATAAATGAAGTAATTAAAGCACTTTACATTATGTAAGGTGCTATTTTTATGCCCAAAATCAGTAATCAAAAGCTGACACTTAATTGTGTCGGCTTCTTTTTATATTGACCTGTCGGAAGTCGAGAAAAGCCGAAAATTCAAAATTCTGATGGTGAAAGAAACACCGAGAACAAACTGAAAGGAAGATTGATTATGATTAACTTTTGAATAATAAAACTGTTGATATTGAAAGAAAAATTGTTTATAATGTAATAGCAAAATTAATGAACTTTTATTTGAAAGGGCTTATATGATAACTTCAAAAGAAATTGAGCATAATTACATAGAAATCGGTTATAACAAATGCAATATGAATATTGCAAAATGCTTTATTTTGGCTATTCTTGCAGGTATGTTTATTGCGTTCGGCGGGCTTAGTTCCTCCGTTGCATCTTGTATGATTGAAAATTCGTCGCTTGCAAAGCTGATTCAAAGTATTGTCTTTCCGGCAGGCCTTGCAATGGTTGTCGCAGTCGGCGCTGAGCTTTTCACGGGCGATTGCCTAATCACAATATCAGTGCTTGAAAGAAAAGCAAATGTGCTTAAATTCATCAGAACATTGATAATTGTTTATATCGGAAATCTCGTTGGAAGTATTCTTGTGGCTTTGATGGCGGTATACGGTCATACATTGTCTGCTTTCGACGGTGCGCTTGCGCAGAATATAGTTGATATTGCGGCTAAAAAATGCGAAATAGGTTTTGGCGACGCAATAATCAGAGGCATTTTGTGTAATGTTTTGGTTTGCTCAGCTGTTTGGATGTCAATGACGACAAAGAGTGCAGCAGGCAAAATTGTCGCTTTGTTTATGCCGATTATGGTTTTTGTAATAAGCGGCTTTGAGCATAGCGTTGCAAATATGTTTTATATCCCTGCGGGCATTATGGCACTTAAGGAATATGGCGTAGAAGCGAAAGGTCTTAATTGGTTTAACTTTTTTATCACTAATGAGCTTCCCGTAACTATCGGCAATTTAATCGGCGGAATTTCCTTAAGCGTGGCGCTTTGGTTTACTCAAAGTCAAAAAGCAAAAAAATAATATATAATAAAAACACCTTTCGGCACTGCGGCTTGAAAGGTGTTTTGCTTTATGTTTATAAATCAATTTTGTTATTAAGCGTATATTTTTTATGATAATCTTTGCAATGTCTGTTTATACATATATTGACAATCGTATTATTTCCTGCTATTCTTTTAATACTAATAAAAAAGCATTACGAGGTTACGGTTACGAAAAAGTTGTTTGAAAAGCTGAAAAATAAATTTATTAATTTTTGCAAATGGGTGTGGAGCGAGTGCAAGGATTGGCATACACTTGCGCTTTTTGCTATAGTTGTTGTTTTGATGTATGCTCCAGTTTGGCTCGGATATATCCTTTATTTTGTGTTTAAATCAAAATGGGCAATGGGCGTTGCAAGCGCTTATTTGCTATTTTGGGCAGGTCCGTTTACTCCGTATTTTCCGCTTTGCATTGCGATTACATTGAGTTTAAAAAAGCTTATTGAAAAAATTAAGGGCAGGTGAGATAAAACTTCCGACGATAACAAGGAAAGTAAATAATTTTTTTAAGATTTTGAGAAGGTGAATTGTATTTTCTTTTTCAAAGTCTTTTTTTATTAACAAAATATGATAGAAAGCACTTGACAAGGGTGTTATTATATTCTTGTAAAAATAAAGGAGATGTTAAAAATGGTAAATAAGAAAAAACAAATTCCCGTTACTCTTTTAACAGGCTATCTCGGAGCAGGCAAAACTACTCTTCTTAATCACGTTCTTGCAAACCAAGAGGGATATAAGGTAGCTGTTATTGTTAATGATATCGGCGAAGTTAATATTGATGCTTCTCTTATCGCCAAGGGCGGCAACGTTACTCAAAAGGACGAAAATCTTGTTCCGCTTTCAAACGGCTGTATTTGTTGCACACTTAAGGTTGACCTTATGAAGCAGATTATTCAGCTTGCAACAAGCGGCAGATTTGATTATATTCTTATCGAGGCAAGCGGCATTTGCGAGCCGGGTCCTATTGCAGGCTCAATTTGTATGCTTGACGGAACAGATCCGAGAAGTGAACTTCCTGCAGTTTGTTATCTTGATAATATTGTTACGGTTGTTGACTCTCTTAGAATGGTTGACGAATTTCTTTCGGGTGACGCTCTTCTTAAAGAGGACAAGGACGAGGACGATATCGAAAATCTTCTTGTAGAACAGATTGAATATTGCACAACAATCGTTCTCAATAAGGTTGACCAAATCAGTGACGAGAATAAGGCAAAGGTGCTTAAGGTTATTAAAACCTTACAGCCTGAGGCTAAGATTATTGAAGCAACTTTCGGTGACGTTCCTGTTTCCGATATTCTTTCAACAGAAAGTTTTGATTATGAGAAAATTCTCAATTCACCGGGCTGGCTTAAGGCTATGGAGGGTGAAGAAGAGAACGAAGAGGAAGGCGAGAGCGAGGAATACGGTATCGGCACATTCGTTTATGAGTCGCTTCCTCCGCTTGACCAAAAGAAGTTTGAAAACTTTGTTTTTGCTCACTATCCTAAAGAGGTTATCAGAGCAAAGGGGCTTTTCTGGATTGAAAATGACCCTCAAACAGCTTATATTTTCGAACAAAGCGGTAAGCAAAAAACCGCAACAGACGACGGTAAATGGATTGCTTGTATGCCAAAGCATCAGCAAGAGCAAATACTTGCAATGAATCCTGATATCGCTGCCGCTTGGGACGAAAAGTACGGTGACAGGGTTAACAAAATTGTGTTTATCGGTCAAAATATGGATAAAGAGGCTATCACAAAGGCACTTGATGCCTGCAAGGCTGAATAAGGATAAAAAAGTAACAGGACTGCGATTGTTTTTTCGCAGTCCTGTTTTTATGCGGATTTTTAATCGGGGTCCCCGAAAAGCGTTAGCTTTTTGGGGAAAAGGAGAAAGGAATGGAGTGTTTATTGTGAATTTTGCAAAAATTCATTCAAACACGGAATTTCTTTCGACGTAGTGTAGGGGCGACCATTGGTCGCCCGCAATCAGTTATTTATTATCTTTCAGCATTAATAAATACCCTGAGCCATCATGGCTTCTGCAACCTTTTCAAAGCCTGCAATGTTGGCGCCGGCAACAAGGTTGTAGCCAAGGTCATATTTCTCGGCAGCTTCAACGGAATGTTTGTGAATGTTAATCATGGCATTGTGGAGCTTTTCGTCAACCTCTTCTGCTGTCCACGAAAGTCTTTGACTGTTTTGGCTCATTTCAAGACCTGAAACGCAAACACCGCCTGCATTAACAGCCTTTGACGGAGCAACAATAACACCATCCATATCCGAAAGATAATTGAGCGCTTCCTCTGTTGTCGGCATATTTGCAACCTCAATGTAGTATTTTGTGCCGTTTGCAATGATTTGCTTAGCCTCTTTAATACCGATTTCATTTTGAGTTGCGCAAGGCATTGCTACGTCTACCTTAACGCTCCAAGGCTTTTGACCTTTATAAAAAGGAACGCCGAATTTGTCGGCATAATCCTCACATCTGTCTCTGCCGGAGGCACGCATTTCAAGTAAATAATTTATTTTTTCCTCGGTAATAATTCCGTCCTTATCGTAAATATATCCGTCAGGACCTGAAATTGTAACGGGAATTGCACCAAGCTTTGCAAGCTTTTTGCAAGCACCCCAAGCTACGTTGCCGAATCCCGAAACTGCAACTGTTTTGCCTTTCAGCTTGTCATTCTCGTGCTTTAAAACCTCACAAAGATAATAAACTGCACCGTAACCCGTAGCCTCAGGTCTTATAAGCGAACCGCCGTAGGAAAGTCCCTTGCCCGTTATAACGCCGTTTTCAAATGCGTCAGATATTCTTTTGTATTGACCGAATAAAAAGCCTATTTCACGAGCACCGACGCCGATATCACCTGCCGGAACATCAACGTTAGGTCCTATGTGACGATAAAGTTCTGTCATAAACGCTTGGCAAAATCTCATAATTTCGCCCTTGCTCTTTCCTCTCGGGTCGAAGTCGGAGCCACCCTTTGCGCCACCCATAGGTAAGCCTGTAAGCGAGTTTTTAAATGTTTGCTCAAATCCGAGGAAATACATAATAGAGCTGTTTACGCTTGGATGAAAACGCAATCCGCCTTTGTAAGGACCGATGCTTGAATTAAACTGAACACGATAGCCTCTGTTAATTTGTGTTTTTCCGGCATCGTCAACCCAAGCAACACGGAATGTAATAAGTCTGTCCGGCTCAGCCATTCTTGTAAGCAAATCATCTTCAACATATTCCGGGTGCTGCTCGATTACTTTTTCAAGCGAACGAAAAACTTCTTTAACACACTGTATGTATTCCGGTTTTGCATTATCTCTTCTTTCAACGGTTTTGATTACATTTTCAATGTATTCATTCATTTTCATTTACCCCTTTTTATGAAAATTTACCGAGTGAGTAGCTACTCACCCTATATTAATATTAACATTAATAAATGAAAATTCAAGATGCTTTTTGTAATTCTGTTGAAAATATATAAAAATATTTATGAAACTAATGTAACGGCAAAAAAAGAAAGTGCCCAAATTAGGACACTTTCCAATACTTTATTACAGTTGATTTTTGTTTACTTTTTGTGCAATTTTAAAATGCACCGAGTGCTTGGAGCAAAAGTATTGCAAGAAGCACAGGAGCAACTACTTTTACCATACCGATATAGATATATTTTCTGCCAAATTTTTCTCCGTTTTTCGTAACCTCATCAATAACGGTTTTTGGCTTTGCAACCCAACCGATAAGAATACATGTGAGAATTGCAACAACCGGCATAAGAATATTGTTGCTGACGTAGTCAAAGATATCAAGAATTTGACCTACGGCACCGGTAGGAAGCTTTAGTTCAAAGTAGAATACGTTGTATCCAAGGCAAACTATTATGCCGAGAACAACAGCATAAACCGTAACGAGAACAGCACTCTTTTTTCTGCTCAATTTGAACTTGTCCATAATACTTGCAACAATCGCTTCCATAATTGATACAGAGGATGATACTGCCGCAAAAATAACCATTAAGAAGAAAACTATGCCTATAAATATTCCGACTTTGCCCATTTGATTAAATACCTTAGGAAGTGAAATGAACATAAGTCCCGGTCCGGCGCTCATACCCTCTGTTCCTGCAAATACGTAAACAGCAGGGACAATCATAAGGCCGGCAAGTATAGCAACTACAGTATCAAAAATTTCAATTTGGTTAATTGATTTGTTGATATTTGTTTTGTCAGGAACATATGAGCCGTAAGCAACCATAATACCCATGGCAACGCTGATTGAATAGAACAGCTGGCCCATAGCATCCATGATTACCAAGAAAAATTGCTTAAATGTAACTCCTTCAAAATTAGGAATTAAATAAAGCTTTAATCCTTGAAGTCCTGTTCTTGTGATTCCTGTTGCTTCATCTGTATATTTAAGAGTAAGTGAAAAAACAGAAATTCCTATAATAAGAATAACAAGTATCGGCATAAGAACTTTGCCCATTTTTTCAATACCCTTGTCAACACCGCCGAGTACAACACCTGCCGTTGCGGCAATGAATACCAAAAGCCAAATTATAGGCTCACTTTTGCCTGAAATAAAGTTGCTGAAATAGCCGTCTTGCGCCGCAAGCGTACCTTTGCCGGAAATAAAATCTATGAAATATTTAAATACCCAACCGCCGATAGCACAGTAATAAGGTAAAATAATTATGGGTACGAGCGTTGCAAGTGAACCCAAAAATCCGAATTTCTTATTGATTTTTCCGTAAGCCGTAAGCGGACTTTGCTTTGTTTTTCTTCCTATTGCAATTTCGGTTATAAGAAGTGTAAAACCAAATGTAACTACCAAAATCAGATAACAGAAAATAAATAAGCCACCGTTATCCTTTGCCGCTAAATAGGGAAATCGCCAAATGTTTCCAAGTCCTACCGCACTTCCTGCCGCTGCAAGAACAAAACCGATAGAGCCTGAGAAACTTCCTCTCTTTTTCTCAGTCATAATTGTCTCCAATCAAAATATAGAATAATGCGTTTATTATACATTAATTAAAAATATTTATCAAGCCACCGCAGTAACACTTTAAAGCGATAACTTGATAAACATTAAATAAAAGGAATTGAAAAGCGCATTAAGTATGAATTTCAATTCCTTTTATAATTTTACGGTTTTATTGAATTTTATTCAAAGCTTTATTAATTTTCGCTGTTAGCCATAAGCTTTTCACGTTTTTCCTCAAGCTCTTTTTGAGCTTGTTCCTTAACCTTACCTGTGTAATTGTTAAAGAACATAGGAATGATTGTGAGAAGGAAGCCGACAGCAGGAACGATTGTAACAAGTGCTAAAAGCATCTTTTGAGTATCAACCGATTGCTGGAAGAAAATCTGTCTGCCTGCATTGTCAACAAGTGATTTGTCAACTGCCTTAAAGTCGGTGCCGTCAAGGATCTGACCGAATACAAAGGTTGCAACAGCGGCATTAACTTTTGAAAGGAATGTTTGGAATGCGAAGCAAACACCCTCCTGTCTTTCACCTGTTTTCCATTCAAGATAGTCAACAGAATCGGCAATGAGCGCATAGGTGATAACGTTGTAAATACCAAGCGGAAGACCCATAAGGAATAAGAATACCCAAAGAACATAAATATTAGCCTTTGTAACGTCCTGAGCCATAACAACATAGCAAAGAGCGTGAACTACAAGACCGAATAATGCCGAGCCGATGTAAATTTGCTTGAGCGAAAACTTCTTTCTGAGCATAGGGAAGATAGCCATTGCAGGCACCATACCTACACCGATTGCGACCGTAAGAGTTGTTACGATAGTTCCACGAGGAATCCAAAAGTCGTAAGCAGCTGCTGCGTCAACATTAGGCACAAGCGTTGATTGAGCGCCCGGTAAGAAGTCTTGGAAAATTTGGGTAAAGTTTGTATAGTTTTGAATAATAATGTAGTTTCCGATATAGTCAGCACACTGGTTTGCAGTTACCATTGTTGAACCTAAAATTGCGGCGAAAATAACAATGATGAGAAGTCTGTTTTTGCCGAGAACTACAAATGTTTCCTTAAATGAAGGAGTATGGTCCATCTTAGGTACTCTTTCTTTAGATACAAAGAAAATGAGTATTGAAAGACCGCAACCCAAAAGTGCAAAAATAACACCGCTTAAGAAAAAGCCTTTTGTGTAACCCATATTGCTTTGATAAAGAATAGGAACAAGAAGAGCAGGAAGTATTCCGCCGAATGTTGAGCCTAAACGAGCAGTAGAGATAAATGATGTTCTTTCACTTTCAAGCGGAGTGATTACTGATGAAAGTCCCCAGAAAGGAACGTCCTGAACAGTAAATGCCACACCCCAAAGAATGTATGTTACAAGAGCCCAAACAAAAGCTGCTGTTGAGCCCTCTTTAAACGGGGCAGAGAAAAGAGCAATTGTTGTTATTGCAATCGGAATAGGAGCAAATAAAAGATAAGGTCTCATTTTGCCCCATTTTGATTTTGTTCTGTCAACAATCATACCCATTACAGGGTCATTAAGTGCGTCAAACACACGTCCGATAAGAATAATTGTTGTGCCTTGCTTTAATGTAAGTCCCGCACCGTTTTGGAAAAATACGAGTGTGAACATTGACATAAGGGTATAAATACCCGAACGACCGAACGCACCGACAGTAAAGCAAATGCGCTCTTTCATAGTTAAATATTTTTTTGTTTCAGCCATTTATTTTCTCCTTTTAATTACTGCCGGCAAAATAACCGGCGCTTCCTCTTGAGCGTTTTGCATTTGCTTTAAAAGTAAAAACTTAAGCTCCTGCCTTACATGTGCGTACCTTGGATCTTTTATAAGATTGTTTTTCTCATTCGGGTCTTTTTGCAAATCATAAAGATAATTTTCAAAATAAACCTTGGATTTATGGTGAACATAGCCTGTTATAGCGGCGTCACGCACTTCATATTTGAATCTGTCAGTTCTGACTGCACGTGAATTTGAAGCCTCGCTAATCTGTATAAATACACAGTCACGCTTGTCGTCGGGATTGTCTACCTGCTTGCCGAGGTCAACGCCCATATACGTTTTAGGAATAGGAATATTTGCCATAGAAAGAAGCGTAGGCGGTAAATCAATAAGTGATGAAAGCCTTTCTTCTTTCTTGCCGCCGACAAATTTGCCGCCCTTAATAATCAAAGGAGTGTGAGTTGCGCTTTCGTGGCAGCTTCTTTTGTATTCCGGATTTCTTGTTTTAAAATGACTGCCGTGGTCAGATGTGTAAATGATAATTGTATCGTCATATATTCCGAGTTCCTTAAGCTTTTCAACAAGTCTGCCGACATTGTAGTCAAGCCTGTTAATTGCAGAAATATAATCGGGATACATTTCTTTGTAATTACCCTTTAAAAACGTTAAATCATCCGGCAAAGGATAATCTTTGTATTTTTCAACAGTCGGCTTGTAGCCCTCATACGTGTGATGGTCGTTTTGATGATGTGGCTCTAATTGACTTACAAACATAAAAAATGGCTTGTCTTTATCCCTTTTGTCTAAAAATTCAAGCGCATAATCATTTATGCAGTCAGCCCTGTAACCCTTGAAATCAAGCTTATTGCCGCTTTCGTCAAAGATATAGCCGTCATAACCGTGAGATGTGAATTCAAGAACGTCGGCACCTCTGAAATATTGATATTCTCCCTGCTTTTCTCTCGGAATTGCAGTGCTTTCACAGTGCAATCCGACACCCGGAAGCCTGTTTGAAGCCAAGTGCCATTTACCTATGTAAGCTGTTTGATAGCCTGCTTCATTAAAATAATGTGCAAGCGGTTTAATGTCACTCGGAAGCGGAATACCGTTCCAATAACAGCCGCATTGCGTTGCGTAAACACCCGTTTGCAGGCAAGCCCTCGCCGGTCCGCAGACGGGCTGGCAGGTGAAGTTGTTTTCGTACTTTATGCCTTCTTTTGCGAGGGCACAAAGGTTGGGCGTTACCTCTTCATTAACCGTGTCCCAGCGCTGCTGGTCGGAAAAATAGAAGATAATGTTTTTCTTTCCCATAATTTTCCCCTTATATTTTTTATGCTATAAATCCGACAACTGCGTTGTAAAAATTAACAACTGCAATTGCGGCAACAACTGTTGTAAAAACAGTTTTAATTACTTTCTCATTTCCTTTTTTATTCATTTTAGCACCTAAAAGTCCGCCGACTACCGCACAAATAATTGCAACAATAAGCGTTACAATGTCAAATTCGGGTATTGTGTGAGTAACTCCTAAGGTGATAAGTTTTGAAAGCTGGCTGAAAAAAATAGTGCCTACGCTGTAAACTGCCGCTTCCTTAACCGTCATTGAGAAGAAAAGAGCAAGAAATGCAACGTTAATCGGTCCTCCTCCTACACCTAAAAAAGAAGCAATAAAACCAAGCGTAAGACCTACAAGAATAATGCAAATAGGATTTTTAACCTTGAAGCTTTTTGCATTTTTTAAATTTATATAGACAACGGATGCAACAAGCAAAATACCTAAAATTAAGCCTTGAAGGCTTTTTAATTTACTGTTGTCAAATAATGTAAGAAGATAATCAAATAACCTTGAGCCGAGTATTCCGCCTATAACAGCACCGGCAGATAATGAAACAATCAGCTTGAAATCAATTTTCGTTTTAGATTTAATATGCTTAATTGTAGAGCTTATGCTCATACTGAAAACAGCGCAGGCTGAATAAAAATTAACAATGTTAATGGGGTCCTTTCCTATAAGGTCAAGAAGCGGCTTTATTATTACTCCTCCGCCAAGACCTACATATGCACCCATAAAAGTGGCAAATATAATAATTATACCATATAATACAGTTGTCAATTTGCTTCATCTCACTCTTTGAAAAAATACGCTTTGAATATTATATAATAAATCAATTGTTAAGTCAATCGAATTAAAACATTATCAACTTATTACGGCATAAAAGTTGCTTTCCCATGCAGGAATGTAAACACTGTGCCTGAAATAAAGCATGTATTTATCATTTAAACTTAATATTTTCTTTCCAAGTGCAAATAAATCCTCATTTCTGTGATAAGCGCAAACATAAAGCTTTGGCAAATATGTTTTTATGATTCTTTTTGCACCGTCAAGCGCCTTCATTTCCGAGCCTTCAATATCCATTTTTATCATAGTAACAGGGCAGTAGATTAACGAGTCGATATCAGTTACTTTTACGGGTACTCCGCTTGCCGAAATATGCGAATTTCTGCTCTGTTCCTTTGCAAAAATAAGGGTATCTTTTTCGTTCCAAGCGCCCATATTATAGGTTTCCAAATTCTTCATTTCAGCCGTGTTTTTGATTAACTTTTTATAACTTTTTGCATCAGGCTCAAGCGCAATTATTTTGTTGTATTTTCCCTTTGTGTAGGCGGTAAATTCTCTTATTGTATCGCCGTCATAAGCCCCTAAATCAACGATTGATTCACTATCGTTTAGCCTTAATATATTCCTATAAATACTCTCTTTGTCGCAAAATGAATTTAAAAGATAATCCACCTTACCCGACACCTTGAAATTGAGTATGTCAATATAGTCTTTTTTGCTTTTTTCGTCTGCTAAATGTTCGTAAACAAAATCAAAATCATCATTGTGTTCTTTAACATATTCTCTGGTAAAAAGTCCGCCGCCTGCAACGGGAACATCAGGAGCAAAAACCTTGTGCTCACTGTTGATTTTTTTAATGTTTTCGATAACGTTTTCAAGGTGTGTTGCAAATGCCAAAACTACGTTGAAATCATCGTATTTTTCGCAAACTTCGCTGTATTTAAGCACCTTGTAGCCTAAAAATGAATGACCTCTCACAAATTCATCGCTTGCAAATATCTCGCTTACCGTGATTTGGTAGGTGTTAAGCGTTGAAATTATTTTTTCAGCCCCGTTTCCCATTCCGTAAATCATAACGGGTTTGCCGTCTTTTTTTAAAAAATCCCAAACGTTTTCTTCTTTTATTCTTTCAATCATTGCTTTGCTCCGCATATATTTAATGCAATGATTATATCATAAAATATTGCTCTTTACAAATGCTAAAAAGTATTATATAATATTTTTTGATTTAAAAATAACTATTTTAAAATTTGAGGGGGAATATGCCTATATGGGCAGTGCCTTTAAAAATCTGTTTAAAAAAGAAAGTTCAACAGAGGATGAGATTAAACAGCTTGTTGAGGAAGATGAACAGGTAGGTCAGCTTGAAAAAAATCAAAGAGAAATGATTAATAATATTTTTGAGTTTGACGATTTGGATGCAGGGGACATAATGACCCACAGAATAGATATAAATGCGCTTGATTGCAATTTGAGTATTGAAAAAGCAGTGGAACTTGCTATTGAGTACGGCAATTCACGTCTGCCTGTTTATGATGAAGACCTTGACCGTATCTGCGGTGTGCTTTATGTTAAAGATTTGCTTAAATTTGTCGGCAAGCCTATTTCAAATGGCGAAAAGCTTTTGTCATATACAAGAAAGCCGCTCTTTGTGCCGGAGTCTATGCCTTGCGGCAAGCTTTTTGCCAAAATGACTGAAGCAAGAGTTATGCTCGCAATAGTTATTGATGAATACGGCGGCACGGCCGGCCTTGTTACTATGGAGGATATATTGGAAAGCATAGTAGGCAGTATTTGTGACGAATATGACGGTGAGGAAGAGCAAAGTATAACTAAGATTAATGACAGTACATTCACTTTTGACGGTTTTGCGGATATTGACGATGTATCAAAAGCGCTTGGTATTCAAATCCCCGACGGCGATTACGACACGATAGCAGGCTTTGTTATCACTCTTTTGGGCTATCTGCCGAGTGAAGATGATAAAAAGGTACATACTGTTAAATATGATAATCTTGTATTTACCGTTTTGGATGTAAAGGACAGAAGAATCGGTAAGATTAAAGTTGAAAAAGTAGAAGTTGAAAAATAAGGCGAAAATATGGCAGAACAAATTATAGAATTTGAAGCTATGGAACAGGCGGTCAGCCTATTCGGCAGCTTTGATGAAAATGTTAAACTTATTGAAAATGAATATGACGTTTCAATTATTTCACGTGGTTCTGAACTGAAAGTTATGGGAGACGTCGAAAATGTTGATAAAGCGGCAAGAGCCTTGCGTTCAATGCTTGCTATGATTAATAAGGGTGAAAGCCTGACAGAGCAAAATGTTCGTTATGTTTTAACTCTTGTTAATGAGGGCAATGAAGATAAAATAGCGTCAATGAGCAGCGGGTCGATTTGTATTTCGTCCAAGGGCAGACCTATTAAGCCTAAAACGCTCGGTCAAAAAAGGTATTGCGACGCTATATTAAATAATACAATTACATTTGGTATCGGCCCTGCCGGAACCGGCAAAACGTATCTTGCCGTTGCAATGGCAGTTACGGCTTTTCGTGCCAAAGAAGTGGATAGGATTATTTTAACCCGTCCGGCTGTTGAGGCAGGCGAGAAGCTTGGCTTTTTGCCCGGTGATTTGCAAAGCAAGGTTGACCCTTATTTAAGGCCGCTTTATGACGCACTTTTTGATATGCTCGGCGCTGAAAATTTTCAGAGATATCAGGAACGTGGTGCGATTGAGGTTGCACCGCTTGCTTATATGAGAGGCAGAACTCTTGATGACAGTTTTATTATTCTTGATGAAGCGCAAAACACCACGCCTGAGCAAATGAAAATGTTTTTAACCCGTTTGGGCTTTAATTCGAAAATGGTTATAACGGGTGATATAACTCAAATAGATTTGCCTGACGGTAAAAAATCAGGATTAAAAAAAGTAATGCACATTCTTCGCAATGTCAACGATATAGCAATTTGCAAATTTGATAAAAAGGATGTTGTAAGGCATAAGCTTGTGCAGGATATAGTTAATGCTTACCAAAAATACGAGGAGGATAAGAACAATGGACGCAGTTAAAGTAGTAATTTCAAATGACCAAAAAGCAGTTAAAATTCCAACAGGAATAAGAATGTTAATCAGACGTTGCTGTCATGCCGTTTTAGAACTTGAAAATTTTGAAGGCTCGGCAGAAGTGAGTGTTCGCTTTGTTGATAACGAGCAAATAAGAGAACTTAATAAGCAATATCGCAATATCGATAAAGAAACAGATGTTCTTTCTTTTCCTCTCGGTGAAAACGGAGAATATGATATAAACCATGATACAGGCGCTAAGCTTTTGGGCGATATAGTTATTTCCGTTCCTAAGGCAGTTGAGCAGGCTGAAATGTATAATCATCCTCTTCAAAGAGAAATCGGATTTTTAACAGTCCACTCAATGCTTCATCTTTTGGGATATGACCATGAAAACGGAGGTCTTGAGGCGGTACATATGCGTGAAAAGGAAGAAACCGTACTTACACAAATAGGCTGGAAGCGAAATAACAGCTACTATATGGGAGACGAATAATGACAAAAACAGCTTTTGTAGCTATTGTAGGCAAGCCGAATGTAGGCAAATCATCATTGCTTAATAAAATGCTCGGTCAAAAAATTGCAATAGTATCATCAAAACCGCAAACCACAAGAACTAAGATTATGGGCGTGCTCACTAAAGGCGAAACTCAGCTTGTATTTACAGACACACCCGGATTTCATAAAGCGCATAATAAGCTTGGCGAAAAAATGAACGAAGCAGTCGGCGATACAGTAGGCGGTGTTGATGCTTGCCTTTTTTTGACAGAGCCGAGAGGTGAACTTAATGAGCAGGAACTCCAGCTTCTTGAAATGTTTAAAAAGCAAAAAATGCCGGTTATTCTTGCTATTAATAAAATTGATATGATAAACGATAAAGAGGAACTTTTTAAAAGAATTGTTTATCTTACCTCGTTTTATGATTTTACGGCGGTCGTTCCTGTCAGCGCTACCGAAGGCGACCATGTTGACGAGCTTATTGACGAACTTGATAAGCTTGCTTTTGAATCGCCTCACTTTTTCCCTGACGACACCTTGACCGACCAGCCTGAAAGAGTGCTTGCGGCTGAAATTATAAGAGAAAAAATACTTCGCTTAATGGATAAAGAAATTCCTCACGGTATCGCAGTAGCGGTTGAAAAAATGCGTGAGCGTGACGATAAAGATATCCTTGATATAGATGCAACAATTTATTGTGAGCGTGAAAGCCACAAGGGTATGGTAATAGGCAAAAACGGCTCAATGCTTAAAAAAGTTTCTACCTATGCAAGGCAGGACCTTGAACGTTTTTTCCAAATTAAAGTTAATCTTCACTGTTGGGTAAAGGTTAAAGAAGATTGGAGAAACAGGGAAGGTCTTATTCATAATTTCGGTTTAGACAATAAATAATAAATTCCAAATTTTCACACGCTTATATTTATCATCGTAGTATAAAATAAAAAGGGTGATATTTTATGATAAACAGCGAGTGGAATGATTTTTGGAATTCGGGTAAAATCGAAGATTATTTAAAATTTAAACAGACGGAAAATCAATATTACGGCATTAATTGGGAAGTGCGCAATGGCAAAGACGAAGGGACTTGTAATAAAAGAGCAAACAGTTGGGGAGAGTGACCGTTTAGTTACTCTCCTTACTGCTGATTATGGGCTTGTCAATGCTTTTGTAAGAGGTGCTAAGCAACTGAAAAACAGACTTGCCGCTTCAACCTCCCTTTTTGCATACAGCGAATTTTCAATTTATCAGGGCAAAAACGCTAATGTTGTTGACGGCGCTAATCCTATTGAAGTTTTTTTTGATTTGAGAAAGGATATTGAGCGCCTTGCAGTTGCGCAGTATTTTGCTCAGCTTGCTTTTGAACTTGCTAATGAAGGTCAGCCTGAGGAAGAAATGCTCAGCGTGATTTTAAATTCTTTTCATCTTCTTTGCAAAGGAGAAAAGGCGATTATTCAGATTAAATCTGTGGTTGAATTCAGATTGATGTCGCTTTCGGGTTATATGCCTAATATTTTAGCTTGCGCAAACTGCGGTACATATGAAACCGATATTATGTATTTTGATACGCTTGAGGGCTGTATTTATTGCGAAAATTGTCAAAAAATCGGCGCAATTGCCTGCCCTAAAAATGTTATAACGGCTGTAAGGTTTATTTGCCTTACCGAGCCTAAAAAAATATATTCCTTTTCACTGAGTGAGAAAAATCTTGAATTACTTTCTAAAATAAGTGAGCAATATGTTTTGTCACGTATTCAAAAACGGTTACCCACTCTTGAATTTTATAAATCAGTTAAATTATAAAAGGTAAATACTTATGAATAAAAACCATAAAACACTTGAACTTGACTTGATTCTTGAAAAGCTTGCCGCCGAGTGCTCATGCGATGACGCTAAGGATTTGGCAAGAGGGCTTAAACCTGCAGGCGATATGGCAGAGGTTGAAATGCTTTTGCAGCAAACGGAGGACGCATTTTCACTTCTTGCCCGCTTTGGCGGTCCGTCATTTTCGGGTCTTAAAAATGTAAATAATTCTCTTCACAGGGCGGCAGCAGGCGGTTCGCTTAACCCTAAGGAACTTTTGGATATTGCTTATTGTTTGCGTGCATTAAGAACTCTTGATGAGTGGCGCAACCATTCAAGCGGGGTTAAAACAAGCCTTGATTTCTTTTTTGAAGGCATAACCTCCAATAAATATCTTGAAACTAAAATATTATCCTGCATCGTCAGCGAGGAGGAAATTGCCGATAAAGCGTCGGATACTCTTTTTGACATAAGAAAGAAAATCAGGTCAAAAGAAAACTCAATAAGGGAAAAACTTGATTCTCTTATTCATTCATCTCATTATCAGCAGTTTTTGCAGGAGGCGATTATTACCCAGCGTAACGGCAGATTTGTTGTCCCCGTTAAGGCTGAATGCAGGGGCAACGTTCCCGGTCTTGTTCACGATACCTCGTCAACAGGCGCAACCGTTTTTATTGAACCTGCCTCTGTTGTTGACGCTAATAATGACATTAAGGTGCTCCAAGGTAAAGAGCGAGATGAAATAATGCGAATTTTATATGAACTTTCGGCTGAATCGGGCGATTTTGCCGAGTCGATTAAGCATTCGTATGAAAGCGCAATAAGGCTTAATCTTATTTTTGCCAAGGCTCACCTTGCATATAAAATGAAGGCTACTAAACCTATTCTTAATAACGAGGGCATAATCTGTCTTAAAAAGGCACGTCATCCGCTTATTGACCCTAAAAAGGTTGTTGCAACTGATATTGCGCTTGGCGACGAATACGATACACTTGTTATCACCGGGCCTAATACAGGCGGTAAAACCGTATCGCTTAAAACGCTCGGTCTTTTAACTTTGATGACTATGTGCGGGCTTCTTATTCCGGTAGCTGATAGGTCAAGAGTTTCTGTGTTTAATAATATTCTTGTCGATATCGGCGATGAACAGAGCATTGCACAATCTCTTTCAACCTTTTCATCTCATATGGTTAATATTATTGATATAATGAAAAAAGCAGATGATAAATCGCTTATTTTAATAGATGAACTTGGCGCAGGTACTGACCCGGTTGAGGGTGCGGCATTGGCTGTATCTATTATTGAAGCGCTTAGAGAAAAGGGTGCGATTATTGCGGCAACTACTCACTATGCCGAACTTAAAGCTTATGCTCTCGATACTCCGGGTGTTACAAACGGCTGCTGCGAATTTGACATTGAAACGCTCCGCCCGACCTATAAACTTTTAATAGGTGTTCCCGGCAGGTCAAACGCTTTTGCTATTTTGAAGCATCTTGGTATGACTCAAGATGTTATTGATAATGCTAAGGCAATTGTAGGTTCAGATAATCGTGACTTTGAAGCTGTCCTTGAAAAACTTGAAGCCTCACGTCACGCTCTTGAAGAGGAACGCAAGGTTGCCGAGGAAATGACCGAAAGGGCAAGAAAAATTGAGAAAAAAGCGCAGTCTGAGATGGATAAGATAGAAACTCTTAAGGCTCGTGAACTTGATAAAGCTAAGCGTGAGGCGCAAAAGCTTATTGATGCCGCCGAACGAAAGTCAAGTCAATTTCTTCTTGAACTTGATAAACTGAAAAAAGAACAGACATCGTCTAATGCGACTGAGATTGCACGCAAAACACGCAGAGCGGTTAAGGCACAAATGGGTGAAATGGACGACCTTATTAATCCTAATGAGCTTGCTGATAATTGGGATTATGACTATAAATTGCCACGCAATCCCGTACCCGGTGACAGAATTGTTATAAAGGGTATCGGCGAAGGTGAGGTTCTTGAGTTTAAAAATAATAATGTTTTTGTTAAATCGGGCTTGCTTAAAACACGTGTTAAGCTTTCGGATATTATGATTCTTGATAAGCCAAAGAAAAAGCCTGTTAAAACACAACATAATGTATATCGCACCTCTTCCCGTGCAGATGCCGATGTTAAAACGGAAATCGATATGAGAGGGGAAACTGTTGATGAAGCTTTATCCGAACTCGGACTTTTTATTGACAGATGTGTGCTTAATAATATTGAAGAAATAAGAATTATTCACGGTAAGGGTACGGGTGCACTCAGGAGTGCTGTTACCGATTATCTTAAAACTCACCCAAATGTGTCGGAATACCGACTCGGTCGATATGGCGAGGGCGAAAACGGCGTTACTATCGCTAAGCTTAAATAACGGAGAAAATTATGGCAGACGAGCTTGAAAATTTAACAGGTGTTGTTGAGGGCATTACTTACAGAAACGAGGCTAACGGCTACGCTGTCATCGAGGTTAAAACCGGTGACGAATTTGTTACCGTTGTGGGCGTTTTGGGCGATATTACTGTCGGGGAACAAATTGTCTTTCAAGGTGAGTGGACTATGCATCCAAACTTTGGCAGGCAGTTTAAATCTGTTCGCCTGACCCGCAGTCGCCCTGCCGATGCTTCGGGTATGCATCGCTTTCTTGCAAGCGGTATTATTAAAGGTATAGGTGAGGCAACGGCAACCAAGATAGTGGAAAAATTCGGCTCAAATACATTTAATGTGATTGAAAACGAGCCTGAGCGCCTTGCTGAAATTAAAGGAATTTCAAAATCTAAAGCTAAGCGGATAAGCAAGGATTTTAAAATGCAATTTGCCGCAAGAGACGTTATGAACGGTCTTGCAGAGCTTGGATTTAATCAGCAGGAAGCTTATGATATTTATAGCGTACTCAAAAGTGATTCGCTCGATATAGTCAACGAAAATCCTTATGCGCTTGTCTCTCTTGTCGGCAGTATTGATTTTGCAAGGGCAGACGAGATTGCAATGAATATGCAGCAGGCACCACCTTTTGATTGCAGGTGCCAAGCCGGTGTTACATATATTGTCAGGCATAATCTTTTTAACGGCCATACGTGCTTACCGAGAAACAGCATTATAAAGCCGGCAATGCTTCTTTTGGAATGTAATGAGGACGAGGCTGAAATTGCGATTGACAATGCGATTGATGCAAAGCAACTTGTTGAGGAAAATATTGACGGTAAAGATTTTCTCTTTTTGCCTGAAATTTACGAGGCAGAATCCGGCATTGCCGAGCGTATAAAGGTTATGATTGAATATCCGCCTGCTCCTAAGGAAATTTCACCTGCCGAAATTGATGCTTTTGAAAAGACTAATAATATCACTTTTGATGAAAAGCAGAGAGAAGCTATTGAAATTGCCGTTAATAAAGGACTTCTTATTTTAACAGGCGGCCCCGGTACGGGTAAAACAACGACGGTTAAGGGTATTATCACTCTTATGGAAAACAGAGGGCTTGATGTTGCGCTTGCCGCGCCTACGGGCAGAGCCGCTAAAAGAATGACCGAGCTTACAGGTAAAGAGGCTAAGACTATTCACAGGCTTCTTGAGGTTGAATATAAAGACGGCGCCACCGAGCCAAGCTTTGCTCATAATCTTAAAAATCCGCTTGAATGTGATGCAGTAATTGTTGATGAACTTTCAATGGTTGATGTTACTGTCTTTTCAGCGCTTTTGGACGCTTTGCCGCTTTCCTGTCGCTTAATTATGGTGGGGGACAAAAATCAGCTTCCGCCTGTCGGCGCAGGAAATGTACTTGCTGATTTGATTAAAAGCGAGCTAATCGGTGTTGTAAGCCTTGATAAAATTTTTCGTCAGGCAATGAAAAGTAAAATTGTTTCAAATGCTCATAGGGTAGTAAACGGCGAGATGCCTGTTTTTGATAACAGCGTTGATTCCGATTTCTTTTTACTTCGGGAAAATTCAAAATATAATGCAGCGGGAAAAATAGTAAATCTTGTAACTGACAGAATACCTTCAGGCTATGGGCTTGACAGTGTACGGGATATTCAAGTGCTTTGCCCAAGCCGTAAAGGTGAGGTTGGAACTGAAAATATAAATGCGCTTTTGCAGGCAAAGCTTAATCCGCCGTCTTACGAAAAAAACGAAATTAAATATAAAGGCTATACCTTGCGTGAAGGCGATAAGGTTATGCAAATTAAAAATAATTATGATGTTCCTTGGTTTAAGGACGGCGAAAACGGCACGGGAGTTTTTAACGGGGATATAGGAATACTTACACGTATTGACCGTGCAAACGATATTATTAATGTTCGCTTTGATGATAAAGAAGCTATGTATAGTATTGAAAATGTTAAGGAAATTGAACTTGCTTATGCTATGACCGTGCATAAAAGTCAGGGCAGCGAGTTTGCGGCGGTCGTTTTGCCAACCATTGCAACCCCGCCCAAGCTTTCATATAGAAATTTATTTTATACCGCTTTAACCCGTGCCCGTAATTTACTTATTATTGTCGGGAACGAGGCTTCGGTTAAGGCAATGGTTGATAATGACAAAAAAAGCAGACGTTACAGCGCACTTGTTCATTTTTTATCTGTTGACAATGTTGCTTTTTTTAAGTAACATAATATAAAGTTAAAAATTTGTGATTAATTAGGAATGTTAAATATGTTTGGTTATGATTTGGGAATAGATTTAGGCACAAGCTCTATAGTTATTTCTGTTGTAGGCAAAGGCGTTGTTTTAAGTGAGCCGGCTTACGTTGCCTATGATGTTAATAAGAGCGAAATGCTTTATGCCGGTAAGCGTGCTTATTACCTTGAAGGCAGAGAACCTGTCGGCGTAAGCGTTATTCAGCCTATTAAAAGCGGAAATGTAAGTAATTACGACCTTGCCTGCCAAATGGTAGAATATTTTATGAATAAGGTCCTTAAAAAGAATATATTTAAACCGAGAATAGTTGCGTCCGTTTCGTCTGACAGCACAGACGTTGAAAGAAGAACGCTTATTTCAGTTTTGATTTCGGCAGGGGCTCGCTCTGTTTGCCTTGTTGAGCAGCCTCTTTGCGCTGCTTTTGGCGCCGGTATTGACCCTCTTAATCCCACAGGTGTGTTTGTTATTGATGTCGGTGCAGGCTCAACAGATATGGCAGTTATCAGCCAAGGCGCTATGAGCCAAAACGAAACAGTCAAAATCGGCGGTGATGATTTTGACGAAGCTATTGTAAAATATCTTAAAGAAAAGCATGGGCTTCTTGTAGGTCTTAGGACTGCCGAGGATATTAAGAAAACTATCGGTTCTGCCGTAATGCGGGATACGGATGTTACTATGAATGCTAAGGGAAGGAATGTTCTTTCGGGGCTTCCAAAGGTTGTTGAAATAACAGGTAATGAAATTTGTGCTTGCTTTGGCGAACTTCTTGATGAAATTATGACAGTTGCCAAGTCTATGTTTGAGCGTACCTCTCCTCAACTTGTGGCTGATATTACAAATTCAAGCGTTCTTTTAACAGGCGGAATGTCACAACTTTTCGGTCTTGACAAGCTTATTTCTCAAACGCTTAATCTCGATGTAACAATTCCTGTCAGGGCTAATCTCTGCGTGTCAAAGGGATGCGAACTCGCACTTAAAAAGATGCATATTCTTGACGGCTACGGCTATTCGTTTAAAACTAAGGAAGAGGTCAGAATCAGATGATTCAAATTTATTACGGCTTTGGCAAGGGAAAAACAACTGCCGCAATCGGGCAAGGTATGAGAGCTAAAGGCGCAGGAAATACCGTTACCCTTGTTCAGTTTTTAAAGGATAATAAATCAAGCGAGTTGTCAGTTTTGCCGTTTGACATTTTCAATGCACCCGATACTTTGCCGTTTAATCCGGGTAAAGAATATCAGGCATGGGTTGACAGTGCGATTGACTATATAATAACTTCAAAAAGCAATATGATTATCCTTGATGAATTTCTCGACGTTATTGATTCGTTTGTTCCGGCTGATAAAGCACTTGGTATTCTTGATATGCTCGACGGCAGGGAAATTGTTATCACAGGTCATAAGAAAGTTGAAAAGCTTTTTGAAAAAGCAGACTATATAACCTTTATGGATAAAATAAAACACCCTTATGATATGGGCGTTAAAGCAAGAAAAGGTATTGAATATTAATTTCGAAAGGGGAAGCGCTATGGATAAATTTTCAAATTTTAATCCTAAGGTTTGCTTTCTCTTTTTTGTTTTTGCCGTTTTGCTTATTCTTTTAAATTTTAATCCGATATTTCTCGTTATATCTCTTTTGGCAGGTGTTATTTATAATGCCATGCTTCAGGGCAAAAAGGCGTTTAAAACGTTTTTTGCATTTCTTTTGCCGTTTACAATTCTTATCGGGTTTTTTAATATGGCTTTTACGTCTTACGGAATTGATGTTCTCTTTTCAATTTCAAATAAGAATTTTACTGCCGAGGGGCTTGCCTACGGCTTGTGCCAAGGAGTTATGTTTTCAAGCGTAATTGTTTGGCTTTCAAGCTATTCTTATGTTTTGAGCAGCGACAAATTTATGTCTGTTTTTTCAAAACTTGCGCCTAATTTGACGCTCGTTTTGACTATGACGCTTTCCTTTATTCCACGTTTAAGAAAAAATGCTCAGGAAATTAACGACGCAAGGCTTAACGTAAATGCAGGTCAAAGTAAATTAAAAAAGAGCCTTGATAATTTTTCTGCGCTTGTTTCTATGACGTTGGAGGAAAGCATAGAGGTATCCGATACTATGCGTGCCAGAGGTTTTAATTCCTCTCGTAAACCGTATTCTAAATACAGATTTAATTTTAACGATGGTGTTGTTTTAATAATTGTTTTAGGATTGAGCGTAGCTTGCATAGTTCTAAATTCTCTTGATAAGGCTGAATTTATATTCGATCCGGAAATTAAAATTCTTTCCTTTTCACCGATTTTTCTTATTTTATATACATTATATATGTTTTTACCTGTTATAATTAGTATTTCGGAGGGTATAAAATGGCACTTTTTGAAACAAAAAATTTAACATTTTCTTATCCTCTTTCCGATAAGACAGCGCTGAAAAACGTTGATTTAAAAGTAGAACAGGGCGAGTTTATACTTGTAATGGGCAAAAGCGGAAGCGGCAAATCAACGTTTCTTCGTTTGCTTAAAAAGGAAATTGCTCCGGTAGGCAAAATCGGCGGTGAGATTAATATTAATTGCGACAGTATCGGTTTTGTCGGTCAAAATCCGGAAACGTCATTTGTTTGCGATAACGTTCGTTCGGAGCTTGCCTTTGCGCTTGAAAATGAAAAATATTCAAACGATGAAATAACCGTCAGAATAGGCGAAACTGCTTCGTTTTTTAATCTGAATTTTCTTCTTGATAAAAAGATTGATGAGCTTTCCGGTGGTGAAAAGGCAAGCGTTGCAATTGCTTCGGCGATAATAAGCGATGTTCAGGTACTTTTGCTTGATGAACCGCTTTCTCAGCTTGACCCTAAGGCGGTTACTACCGTTTCTTCTATGCTTAAAAGGATAAACGAAGAACTTGGTGTAACCGTTATTGTTGTTTCACATTCAAGTGAGGAGTTTATTGATTTTTGCGATAGGCTTGTTATACTTGAAAACGGTGAAATTATTTGTAACGATACACCTTATAATGCAAAAAACAATGCTTCCCTTTTGCCTTATTTTCCTGTTTGTACCCGTCTTTTTGATGAAAGGCCGCTTAATATTAAATCTGCTGTTTCTCTTGCAGATAAGCTTAAAGAAAAGCCGCTTGAAAATAAAAATGAAAACAAATCGGAAGTTTGCGTTAATTTAAAAAATATTACATTCGCTTATAATAAAAATCAAAGGGATATCTTATCTTACCTTGATTTCAAGGCATATAAAGCTCAAATCAACTGTATAATCGGCGCTAACGGCAGCGGCAAAACCACTCTTTTAAAGGTGATTGCAGGTATTAAAAAGCAATATTCGGGCAAGTCAAAAATTTTAGGCAAATGCTCATATATGCCCCAAAATGTAAAATATCTTTTCACAAAGGATTTGGTGAGTGAGGAAATTGATGCTAAAACTGCCGAAAAACTCGGTATTGCCGATTGCCTTAATCAGCATCCGTTTGATTTGAGCGGCGGTCAGGCTCAAAAGCTTGCTTTCGCTATACTTCTTGAGCAGGATGCCGATATTCTTCTTCTTGACGAGCCTACCAAAGCGTTTGACGAATTTTCAAAAAATGATTTAAAATCGCTTCTTTTTGAACTTAAGGCACAGGGCAAAACAATAATTATGGTGTCACACGATTTGGACTTTGTCGGCGATATTGCGGATAATGTTTCATTTTTAAGCGACGGCATTATTTCTAAAGCAGGCGGCAGGCGAGAGGTGCTTTCAAGCCTTAATTTCTATACAACTCAAATAAGAAGAATTACTAAAAGATATCTTGCTTTTGCCGTTTCAATGGGGGATATCTTATGAAAAAGCTTTATCCCGTTTTGATTTTTGCCGCTTTAATATTTATAGTTTTGTGGCAGCTTTTTTTCAGCAATACAAATTATTATTTGGTTTGCGTTGCGGTTTTAATAATTTCTATGCTCCCTTTTTTCTCCTCGTTTGAAAGGGGAGAGCATACGGCAAAGGATATCACCCTTATCGCTTCCCTGACCGCTCTTGCAGTAGTAAGCCGTGCGGTATTTTATCTTGTTCCTCAGGTTAAGCCGATTGCCGCAGTTGTCGGTGTAAGCGGTGCAGTCTTGGGTGCTAAAAGGGGATATTTAATCGGCGCACTCTCTATGTTTGCTTCAAATTTTATATTCGGTCAAGGTGCGTGGACTCCGTTTCAAATGGTGGCTATGGCAAGTGTGGGGCTTTGCTTTGGTTTGGTGTTTCGCCGCATTAAGCCTACTAAAATCTCACTTGCAATTGTCGGATTTTTGTCAGTGCTTATCCTTTATGGGCTTATAGTTGATTTGTCCTCCGTGCTTTATTTCAACAGCGATATGTCGCTTAAAGGAATATTAGCCGTTTATGCCGCAGGAGTGCCGTTTAACCTCGTTTTCGCCGGCGTCACGGCAGTATTTCTATTTCTGTTCGGCGAAATATTTGTTAAAAAAATTGAAAGAATCAATATCAAATACGGTATTTGCCGTAATGATTAGAAAGGATATATAATTATGGATAACGAAGAAATTCAAACAAATGCTCAAAACAACAATAAAGATTCAAAGGAAAATCCCGATACAATCAATCGCCTTTGTCGCTTTGCTTTTATTATGTCAACAATCGGTGTTTTAACTATCGGTATTTGCCCTGCTTTCGGCGTTATGGGCATTGTTGTCGGCGCAATTTTCAAAAGCAAAAATTTTCCTCTTTCCGATTTGAACGAGGACAGAGTTAAAAAAGCAAAATTTCTCGGAATTGTATCGCTTTTTCTTTTTGTAATCGATATTGTAATTCTTGCAGTATTTTTGCCGAAAATTAAAGGATAGGAGATACTTATGAGCGAAATATTATTTGAAAATAAAAATGCGACAGTTAAAAAGGTTTCAAAAGAAACGGAAAACGGTGCGAAGGAATACGTTTACCTTGACCTGCTTGACGAAAACGGAAATATCAAAACTTCAATTCCTCTCAAAGAGCCAAAAAAGGAAGAACAGAAAAACAATAATAAATAAAAGTAACGAGCCGAATCCAAAAATTCGGCTCGCTGTTTTTATGAAATGCTGTAAATATAAATCAAAATTAAAATCATTATTAAAGTGTAAATTACTATAAGAAATTTATTTGCCTTTTTGCTGATTATATAAAATCGACTGCTTGCTTTTTCACTTTCGGAAAGTCTTTTTTGACTGTGTATAAACAAAAGTGCAAACGCATAATAGAAAACGGATATTAAAACAAATTTTAAACCGTAGTCGCTGAGAAATTCAAATAAGTTTATTGCTCCTGAATCTAAAGTAAATAAAGGTGCTGTTATTGCTGCGCTGAGCAAAAATCCAAAGCCGCATATAAAGCAAATTACAGTTAATATAAATAAAAATATGCTTATCTTTTTAAACTTGTCGTTCATAAGCTCACCAAAAAGTTTTGTCACCAAATAATGTTGTAAATTCTTATACAACCGATTATAAAAAATAATAACCATATCAAAAACACTTTTAAAGACATTTGCTTTGTTTCTTTTATGAATTTTTCAGCATTGTTTTTATCGTGCTTTTTTATGTCACGGCAGTTATTAATCATTAAAATTTGAACAATTATATAAATCAAACTCGTAATAATTCTTAAAAGTATGTAAAACAAAAAGTCGCTGAAACCCAAAGCTCCGTCAAGCGATGTTACGGCAAAAAGGGGATACAAAATGATTCCCAAAACAATTGATACTATAACGCCTGCAATTGAAATAATATAAAGTTTTGCCTGCTTATCGCTTATGTGATTATAATAATCATCCATAATGTATCATCCTAAAAAGTAGTTATACTTAGTATTATAATAACATAAATAAATGCTTTAAGCAATAAGAAGGCGTTGAAACATAAATTTCAAAATGATATAATATATAATAACTGTTTTTGGAGTGCTTACATTGAAAAATTTGAACGATAAGCAGAAAAAGGTACTCGGTTGGGTGGTTTTAATTGTATCTTTTTTGTGGAATACAATTTATTCGTTTTTTATATTCATTGATGTTTCATTAGGAGAGATTTTTAGATATTTCTATAACGATTCGTTTTTTGGTATGCTTGACAGCGCTACATATCTTTTCCCCGATTTGGAAGTTTGGGGTTGGTATTTTATTATTTCCACGATAGCATTTTTGATTTTATATATCACTTATATAGTGAAATCTGCAAAATATCTTAAGGAAAACGGATTGACGAAAAGTTTATGCCAAAAAGTTATTTTGTTTACGGTTTTGTATTCTGTTGTTCAAGCTTTACCGAAAATAATCACAATGCTCGAATGAATAAAAAGAAATAAATCAGATTGTGACGCACTATATAAAAAATATATGCCTTTAAACTTTCTGAGTTTTATCTATTGGTGCAACTTTTTTGTTTATGATATTGCAAGTAGTTTTTTATTGTGATATAATACGCAAAACGGAAAAAATTATACTTTTGGGAGTAGGGTTAATGTTTAACAGTCTTCACGAGGAATGCGGTGTATTCGGCATTTTTGAAAACAAAACAACTTATGTGGCTCATTCAGCTTATCTTGCGCTTTATGCACTTCAGCACAGGGGGCAGGAAAGTTGCGGTATTGCTGTAAATGATGACGGTGTGTTTAGGCATCACAGAGGCGACGGTCTTGTTCCGGATGTATTTACAAGTGATAAGCTTGATGCGCTCGGTACGGGCAATATGGCAATCGGTCACGTAAGATATTCAACCACAGGCGGAAAAAATGTTAATAACATTCAGCCTCTTGTTATTCGCCATATTAAGGGTAATCTCGCTGTTGCGCATAACGGCAATCTTGTTAATGCGCCTGATTTGAGAAAGACCTTTGAACTTAATGGCGGAATTTTTCACGGCACGTCAGATACCGAGTCTATTGCTTATTCTATTGTTTCAGCCCGTCTTACAAGTAAGAGCACTGAGGAGGCTATTGAAAAGATAATGCCTACCCTTAAAGGTGCTTATTCTTGCGTTGTAATGACTGCTACAAAGCTTATTGCTTTTCGTGACCCTAACGGTTTTCGTCCTCTTTGCCTCGGTAAAACAGAGGGTGGCGCCTGGATTGTATCGTCGGAAAGCTGTGCGCTTGATACCTTGGGCGCTGAGTTTGTTCGTGATATAAGACCCGGTGAAATTGTTGTAATCAGTACCGACGGTGTTAAGTCAATTGATACTCATTGCACCAAAAAAGGCCATATTTGCGTATTTGAATACATTTACTTTGCACGTCCTGATTCGGTTATTGAAGGCTCATCTGTTCAGCACGCAAGAATGAGGGCAGGTAAGTTTCTTGCTGAGGAACATCCCGTTGATGCGGATATTGTTATCGGTGTTCCTGATTCAGGTCTTGATGCGGCACTCGGCTATGCAAATGCAAGCGGTATTCCTTACGGCATTGGTTTTATTAAAAACAGATATATCGGCAGAAGCTTTATTCAACCTACTCAAGGGCAGCGCCGTGACGCAGTAAGAATCAAGCTTAATGTTGTTAAGGAAAATATTAAGGGCAAGCGAGTAATTATGATTGACGACTCAATTGTTCGTGGCACAACCTGTGCAAGAATTGTAGGCCTTTTGAGAGAAGCCGGCGCTAAAGAGGTACATATGAGAATATCGTCGCCTCCTTTTAAATATCCTTGCTTCTTCGGTACCGATGTTGACAGTCAGGAAAATCTTATTGCATGTAAGTTTGATACTGTTGAGGAAATCGCTGAGGAAATCGGCGTTGATTCACTCGGCTATCTTTCTGTTGAGGCTACCCATAAGCTTGCCGAAAATACAGATTTTGATTATTGCGACGGTTGTTTTACAGGTAAATATCCTATCGAAGTTCCTAAGGAACAGCCTAAGGATAAATTTGAAGAAAAGCTGAATAAATTTTCAGCATATTATCAGGTTCTTGATTAATTTTAGAGAGGTTAATTATGAGTGACAGTTTAAATAAAGTTCTGTCAAAGCTTGTAACGTCCATTGAAGGTGTTAAGAACGAAAGGGAAATGCTGCTGAGACTCATTATAGGCTTGGCAGTATTTTTGTTGCTTGCTGTGTTCAAAAAGCAAATTTCAAAGGCTGTTGTTTGGCTTTGCACAAAAACTTTGGCAAGAAAAAGCGAACTTGCACAAAAAGCGCTTGTTGACGCTCTTTCAACTCCGCTTTCATTCTTTGTTTTAGTATTAGGAATTTATATCGGTACAGAAATTATTGCCCCAAGCGGAGAAATTCGCAATCCTGTTTTGCTGATTTTTAAACTTGGAATTATTTTCTCAATCGCTTGGTTTTTGATTAATTTTATCAATAGCGATTTTTCGTTCGTTTTAAAGGATGATGACTCCAAAACAAAAAAGACCGCAGTTAATTTTATTTCAAATTTGATTAAAATTATTGTTGTTATTATTTCGGCGCTTCTTATGCTTGAACAGTTCGGTATCAGCGCTACAAGAGTTTTTGCAGCTTTGGGTATCGGCGGCGTTGCCGTTGCTTTTGCTTGCAAGGATGCTGTTGAAAATCTCCTTTCGGGCTTCATTATTATTTATGATAAGCCGTTTGAAGTAGATGATTTTATTAAGATTGACAATGAGGTCGGTCAAGTTGAGGAAATTAAAATCCGTACTACGAGGCTTAGAATGACTGACGGCAGCCAAAAGATTTATCCTAATACTACGGTTGCCAACAGTGCTATTATCAATCTTTCCCGTATGTCGCACCGCCTTGTAAACGAAACCTTGGGCATTGAATATAAACATTCCGCTAAGGAAATTGACGCTTTTTGTAACAAATTAAGAAGTCTTATCAATTCTTATAAAGAAGTCGATAAAACGGATGTCCGTGTTAATTTTGTAAATTATTCCGATTCATCGCTTGATATAGAGGTATTCTTTTATGCTGATATTGTACCTCTTGCTGAATTTTTCGATTTTAAAACGAAATTCAATTGCGACGTTAAGGCTCTTGCTGAGAGTATGAATATTGATTTTGCATTTGATTCGCGCTCACTATATTTTGCAAATGAACTTAAAATTAAAAATAATGAAAAATAAACATTGATTTTTTTGCTTTGATAAGTTATAATATCAAAGCATTAAATATGCAGATGTGTCCGAGCTGGCCGAAGGAGCACGATTGGAAATCGTGTAAGTCTTTAACGAGGCTTCTGGGGTTCGAATCCCCACATCTGCGCCAAAAATAAAGAGCCGCTTTTGCGGCTTTTTATTTTTGTTGTAAAGAACGGGATTCGAACAGGGCAATCCGAAGGATAGAAACAGTCCGGTGGACTGTTTCGGTGCCCGCGGGCGTGCCGAAGAAAGCTTTAGCTTTCAATGGGCGAAATCCCCACATCTGCGCCATCGTCGTCACGGACTTCATATCGTTCGTGACGACTTTTTTATTACTTAAATAAAAAAAGATACATTGCCGTTCAAGACTGAGCCTCGCCACGAAAGTGGTTTGCTCAGCGACAATGTATCCATATATACTTTACTCAATAAGTTGCAAAATGTCAATAATACTGACACAAAATTTTCGCTTGACGTTGACAGATTCTCAAACGATTAAGAAACGCTCAATTATGGCAATACGACGGTTATGAACATTTTTTTAAAGCAAAGGAACTTTATCAACAGAAAAGCGATATTTTTCTTTGCCACGTAAAATAAAAACGAGACAGTCGCATTAAACGCATAGGACAAAATATCCATAGCTCATAATAACAACGAACTGTCTCGCACAGATAATATAGCAAATAATGCTTCAAATGTCAATAATGCCGTTTGTTGTTTCGTTTATAGTGAATAAACATACTAATGAAATACAGTCCATAGACGTATTATATGCTGTAAACGCAAAAAAGAACCAGCTGGGAGCTTATCCCCGGAGGTTTCGACACCTCCTACTGGTCCTACAATTAGTATATCCAATTTGCTTGATTGTGTCAATAATTGTTTTCTCGTGATGTAGACTGTTCCGAGGGCGTTTTACTTTTTGTAATAAAAAGTGTCGCAGAAAATAAATTTTATATTCACAATATGAATTTGCAAAATAAAAAAGATACATTGCCGTTCAAGACTGAGCCTCGCCACGAAAGTGGTTTGCTCA